>VTLG01006036.1_pt1 | contig 26110 bp, 40 predicted proteins | sample 4694571 | NCBI WGS metagenome assembly VTLG01 (sample SAMN12604809, study PRJNA352737) | marine metagenome | biome: ENVO:00000447; feature: ENVO:00000209|ENVO:00000569|ENVO:01000036; material: ENVO:00002151; isolation source: viral sequences binned using virsorter ...
TCTTTTCCTGTGTTTGTTCATCGATGAAAACTTCATCTTTGATTTACGATTACCTTGACTTGTTTTTTTTGGTATTCTTTCGTGAGGTAATTTTTCGAGATTGAACTTTTTTCTTGCCATATCCTTGTTGTGCTTTCAATGTAACTTTAGTCCCAAAGACTTGAGAAAACATTTTTGCTATTTGATTGCTCATTTTTTAAATTTAGTCAGTTCAGTTGCTTTGATACCATAGATAGCAGCGACAACAGAAACCCAAAGTGAAATCATCCACCATGGCATCTGTTGTAATTTTTCGAAATATAAATCTATCTTTGCCTGTATATCCTCATCCTCTGCAAAAACAGAATATGCAAGAAGAAACAGAGGGGAACTTATAGTAAGTAAAACGAACTCATCTTTCCAGTCTCCCTTCTGATGCTCAAATACTTTTCCCTTGTATTCAATCTCCCCTCGTTTCATCTTCTCTGCATGAAGTAGTCTAGCTTCTGATAATGCTTCTTTTGTTTTTTGTTTATCAGAATATAATTTTGCTGCGGTCTTGATCCCCATACCTAAAACATTCCACATCATAGTACATCCTTTGCGTTACCGATTACGGGTTTATATTTTACTTTACCATCTTCTCTGTAAGCTCTCAATAATTGTTTTCTTGGACTATCTGATACATAACTACAATGTACCCATCCAGAGTTAGGTTCACCCGGAGTATAAAATTCTAAAATCATTTGGTCAAATTCAAGATTATCTTTGATCCAATCAAACACTTCAGCATTGTCTGTACCTATAACCTCAAAATCTACCGCCTCTGCTTTTGAATGTTGGCTGGTCAAACTCGAACCTATGGCAACACAAAGCTCTGGAGATCGATAGCAGCTAGTAACTGTAACTCTACCAAAATGATCTCTTACGGGTTGTAAAATATTTTCACAAAGTAATTTTAATTTTTCTACTTGATCGGCATTAGGATTGTTATCGATACCTTTTCTTATTGCTGTATCTGACTTAATTAATTCTTGTAATGTAAAATTTCTGGATAAGTTCATGGATATATTATTTTGACTTTGAGCCTTTTTTGTTCTTTTGTTTTGTTTCTATAGATGAGACTGCCTTTTGTATTGCGTCTATAACCATCTGAGCCAGTGTAGTTTTTATATCTATAGTTTTTACTTTTAACATCATAGGCAGTATATTCTCCTGTAGATAAATTTAAAGTAATAATATCGATTGGTCCAAGTCCACCTATAGGGGTAAATACTATTAAATTAGGGTCTTTTACGAGTTTAAGTTGCACAATCAACTCGCTTTCTAATCCTTTTACTGCTTTCTTTCGCCTAGACATTATCTATTAATCTACAATCAAACTTTATGTATAGTCCATCTCGATTAACAGCTTCTGATCCGATAGTTATCAACAGGTTTTCTGATTTCCTGTAACCATCAATTAAACAAGTATAAGTATCGGGAAAAATAGTAGTGTGTTGTACCGGAGGCATACAACTACTATAAGTCGAGGAACATATAACCATTACTAGCAAAAACTTCATTAGTTTTTACTACACTATAAATGATAATAATACTATAGAACTTTGTTTAGCAGGATGAAGAGTTCACCTAGAACTGCAATACCTACAGCTCCAAGAATATATAAGATACGATCTACATCTTTTTTAATATGTGCAAGATGATTATTTTTTATCTCCGAGATTTCAGTCTTAATTACTGCAACTTCTTTATCTAATTTTGCAATCGACTGTTTCTCGTTCTCAATCATAACTATGGTTTAGTAGGAAACTCTTTAGCTTCTACTTCTTCTTTTGTTGATAGACCCTCTGTAATATCTCTAAGGTCTTGTCTATATTGTTTCATTTCATCTGACATTGTAACATCAGATAAAGCATAAAAATCAGTAGAAGATAATAAAGCATTTCTTCTTTGTCTTAAATCTGCGATTACTCTATCAAAAGCACCAGCTTCCCAATCAGCTTCTTCCTGATCTCTTTGTGCTTCTTCCTCGGCAGTAAGCTGTATTCGTTCTCCATTTACTAATTTATATCTTGGCATAATATTCTCCTTATATGTTAATTTAATCCGAATAGCAATATCTGTCCACTATCTATGTTTCCTGAACTAAATTTAAACTGAAATTCATCAAGTGCGCTTTCTACATTAAAATACCCAGCAGAGTACAAATCAATAGTAATATCTCCATAATAATATGTATTTGTTCTTGCAATATAATGTTTGACAAAAGTTGTACTTGATGGATTAAATATATGTAAATAGCCACTTATACTTTCATCATTGCCATTCCCACAAGTATTTCCTAATAGTTGAAATGCTGTTCCTTGTGCTTGGTCGTAATCTGCTCTATATTGTAATACTGCTGAACTGCCATTTTCTTCGTGATATGCTTGAAAATTAGTAGATGTTATAGTTTCATTATAACCTGACCCACTTACTCTATTTGCTTGAAATCTAAAATCAACATTATCTGTTACTGGGTGCATATTTACAAAATAAAAAATATATTCCTTATAGGTGCTATCAATCCCTGAAGTAAAACTTAAACTTGCAGATGATGAAGCTGTTTGTGTTGCAATATGTGTAAGACTTCCAAGAGAAGATATTGAACCAAAACTTGTAATATCTTTAACACTTCTATTATTGAGTTTTATAATTGACATTTAACTTCCTTTTATTCCATAAAGTTTGATTGTGCCTGAATCAATATTTCCTGATGACATAGCAAACTGAACTCCATCAATAGCAGAAGTTGTATTACCATAACCAGCAACATCTACTTGAACTGAATTACCATTAGATCCAGAATTATTATAAACATTAAATGTTGACATAAAATGTTTAACAAATGTTGTAGAACTTGGGTTAAATAAATGTAAAGTTCCTGAAGCACTTTCATCATTTTCATTTCCAACATTATAAAAAATATTAGCAACACCTGTTCCTTGTGCTATATCTAAACTATCTATATATGTTAACCCACTACTAGATTCAGATTCTGCATTGTATGCAACAAAAAAAGTAGTTGTTTTAGCTACATTATAATTACTTCCACTATCAGTAGAGAAATTAATTGTAAATTCTGCACCATCAGTTGCTGGGTGTATGTTAATAAATTTAAAAAGATAAATAGGATATGTGCTATCAATATTTGATGTAAAAGATATTGATGCTGAACTAGATGCAGTTTGCGTTTGCAACAAAGTCATTTTACCTTGTGCTAATTGTCCAGCACTTGTTATAGCTGATATAGAATTATTATTATGTTTTACTAAACCAAAAGTCATTAGGTTACTCCATACATTTTTATTGTTCCAGCATCTATGTTTCCACTAGACATTTTAAACTGCACCGCATTAACTGCACTTGTTGTATTTCCATATCCAGCAGTAAAATCATGAAAAATATAATCTCCACTATAATAAGTACTAGCTTCAGCTATAAAATGTTTTACAAATGTAGTGGAACTTGGGTTAAAGATGTGTAAAGTACCACTACCACATTCATCATTACCATTTCCTAAAAAACGTGATATTCCTTGAAATGAAGTTGATTGTGCTAAATCTTGTCCTGTATCATACTCTAATGCCGCCTCTGAATCTGCCTCATCATGATATGCTCTAGGGGTAGTTGTAGTTTTAGTAACATTATAATTAGAACCACCATCAACACTCATATTAAAAGTAAAACTAGCATCACTAGTAGCTGGGTGTACATTAATAAACTTAAATATGTATTCTTTGTAAGTAGAGTCTATTCCTGTAGTAAAATCTATTGTAGATGAACTTGATGCAGTTTGCGTAGATATTAAATTTAATGCACCACCTGATACTGCGGTTGGTAAAGCTGTAACTGCTGAAAGAGAATTGTTTTTAGCAAAGAGTAGAGCCATATTAGACTCCCATTAATGCTTTTATTTCAGCATCATCTAAACCTAATTCTTTTAACTTTTGTTTTCCTGATGCTTTTTTATCTATTACTACTTGTTCAGCATCTTTTAATTCTTGTATTTTTGCGTTCACTTCTGCTTCGCTTGGCATAGTTGAACCATCTTTTATTATTTTGATATACTGATATTGCATACGTTCAGAATTAGGAATTTTATTTCCATTATCATCTTCTTTTTTCCAACCATACCAATTACCACCATTAAAACTTTGTAATGATTCTTGAAAATATCTTTTACCCATTTTATGTATCTCCTAATCTTATAAATGTAAAATATGTTTCACTAACATTTGTATCTCCAAATAATGTGCCACCTAATTCATTAGTTAAACCTGTACCAAATTTTACTTTGTCATTTGTAGTATCAGTAACATCAAAAATACCTTGACAAAAAATAGTATATTTATCTGCTGTATCTCCTGGATTTACAAAATTTACTACTCTTGCATTATATGTAGAATTATTAGTTGTAAATTTAATATAACAATCTCCATCATCAGGAGACCCTTGACTTCCATTACCCACAAAAGTAATTAACCAAATTCCTGTAGATGGAAAACTAAAAATTCCTGAAGATTGTGTCATAGCTGTTCCAATACGAGAATAATCTGTATCAACTTCTTCTATATTAGCATCAATATCGTCATTTGTGCCTGAGTTTGTTCTATCTGCTGTTAATCTAAATTGACTAGCAGATGTAATTCCACCACCAGCATCAGCAAAACTTAAATTACCAGAGCCATCAGTTTTTAGAAATTTGTCTGCACTTGGGTCAGTACCGGGAAAGGTAAGTGTATAGCTAGACGAAGTGCTATGTGCTGGAGATTTTAATTTTATTCCGTGTGAATTTTGAGAACAGTTTAATTGTAAAGTTCCATCAGTTGTGCCATCGCCTTTTATTTGTAATCCAGCCGCAGATGAAGTTGATACAAAGTTTGCTTTAGCATCTGTAACTGTAGAATCTGATGGTGTTCCAATATCAAGAACATTACCAAGTAGCATTATAAAATCTATGACATCTCCTGTTGCTAAAGCAGATGCAAAAGTAATTGTTGAACCTGAAACTGTAAATGATGAATTTGGTTTCTGCAAAATTCCATTCAGGCTGACCAGCATATGTGAAGCACTTTCTGGCACTACATTAGTTGATGATACTTGCATTGTATAAGCCGCTTGTCCATTGACTACACTTATTGCATCACAAACTTGAAAGTTTCCTACTATTGGTTCTTTTCCTATATATGCCATATTATAATGCTTCTATTTCTGCATCAGTTAATCCTAATGCTTTTAATTTATCGTGTGCTGATTTTTTATTATCTGCTTTTTGGTTATCTTCTTCTTCTTTACTAGGTATTTCTAATAATTTAGTTTCTATATCTGATTTTGATATTGGTGTTGTTCCATTTTCCCATACTATTGAATTAATATCATCTCCACTAACACTTACTTGTGCATCAGGATTTATTAAAGATATAGCTTCTATAATTTTATTTTTCATTATGCACCAATCTCCATAAGTATTATTGAACCTGTATTTCCATTTACATTAAAATAACCTGTACTATTTTGAACTTTCATGTATGCTTGATATGTAATTTGTGAAGTGGTGTTTGGAGAATCTAAAAATTTTATACTTAAAGGCGAAATGTTTGTACCTGAAATACCATATTGTGCTGTTAATTCATTTACACTTGAATTACTTGCAACATTGGTACTATCTCTAAAAATAGTATAATAAGTATAACCACTAGCTGAATTATAACAAGTTGAGTTTACCAAAATTAAAACTTTACTTGATGTCGCAGATGGAGTTATGTTTGCGGCAAGTGTATTAGAAGCAGTAACAAAAGATGTTGATGTAGTTGTTCTTTGAGTTGAATCTGTTGCAGAAATCACTTGTAATACTTTTCCACCACCACCAACTAAACTTGCATCTAATCTTTTTAAAACTCCACCATCACTAATTAAAAATTCATCTGTATCTGCTGGTGCAGTTGCTAAAGCATCGAAACCTGAAATAGCAGTATCGCCTATGTGAGTAGAATTAATTATATCTGATGCAATATCAGAACTAGTTAAAGGTGCTGCTGTAGGCTTTTTACCAATATACATTATGTGATCTCCATTATTGAAAGCGTACCTGATAATTTATCAGCTACTGAGCAGTCAATCTGAATTTTATCACCTGTCTCTAATATTACTTTTGATCCAGATAAAACTTCTAGGGAACTGCCTGAAGGTATGGTTACATCCTTAATTAAGAATGATGTTCCGTTTGCAACATTATTGTTACCACCTCTGTTTGAAGTTGTACTGACAAGTTCCACTTCAGTTGTTACAGAAGTTGTATGTATGTTTGCAAGAACTAAACCAAGAACTACAGTAGTTGTCGAACCTCCAACAGTGTACATCACATAAGGTGTACCTGCTGACGCTGGTTCGGCTGCAAAAGTAACAGTCTTGAAAGTGTTTGCCATTTATATCCTCCTTTATCCTTTTATCTCTATCCTAACGCTATTGCAAGAGCTGTTGGATCATCTGTTACAGCTATTGTAACTGTATCGGTAGCACTTCCAGTTGTGCTAATACCTGATCCCGCAGCGATTGTTAATGTATTTCCATTAGAAATAGTTTGGCTTGAACCGCTTGATCCTGCAACAGTAAAGCTAGTCATACCAGCATCTATTTCTACAAAAGCACTTCCGTTGAAAACACGAAGTCTATTAGTGCTTGTGTTAAAATATAAATCTCCAGAAGTTAAAGCATCACCATCGTTATCAACTGATGGGTCTGAAGATTTTGATCCTAAATAAGTGTCATCAAAAGCATCCGCACTCGCTGCTGCTGCTGTAGCACTTGCGGCTGCGGCAGTCGCTGAACTAGCTGCATTAGTTGCCTGTGTTGATGCGGTAGATGCAGAAGTTGATGCGTTAGATGCTTGAGTAGAAGCTGTTGTAGCGGAACTAGCTGCGGCTGTGGCTGAACTCGCTGCTGCGGTTGCTGATGTTGCAGCATTAGAGGCTTGAGTAGTTGCAGTAGCTGCATCAACTAATAAATCATATTTAGCAGAGTTAGCATTTGTTGTTAAAGGTTGTGATCCAGAGGATGTATGAGCTGTATTAATCATAAAGATATTGTTTGTCGATGTATCTTTTACAATATCTCTAACTACATACGCAGTACCCGCAGACCAGTTACCTTTGTTTGAGCCAATCTCTGATGTTACATTTAATTCACCTGCACTATCAAAACCTAAAACCTTTCCGCCTCTGTCTGATGCAGAGTTTGTAAATTCTGTTGAAGTCATTGTATTAGTTCTTGATAGTTTTATTGATCTATCTAATTCTTCTTGAACTTGTTGAATAGCCATCATAGCTCTGTCTAATCCTTCTTCATGACTTTCAGCAGGAAAAGGATCGTTAGCGATATAATCTATTGATTGTGTTTGTGGTAAAGCTCTACGAATTACAACTGTTTCACCAGATGCAGGAGTATTACCTGTTGTAAAAGTAATTGATCCTCCAGAAGCATCACCAGCACCGGCAACAGTGTAATGCGTAGTTATTGTTTTAACAGTTTCTAACCCTGTGGAGCTTCTTATGATGACTTGCAAATCACTGTTTGCAAATATTTTAAAGGTATAGGCAAAGTTAGTAGTTGAGCCATCACCTGAATATGAATTTTTTATACTTGTTGTAGATATTGTCATAGTTCGTATATATTAAAAATTAGTCTCATTGTCTATTAATTAGATGTTCTTGGTAAATCATTTTTATCTATCATATACTGCAAAACATTCCTTACTCCTAGCATATTTTGATATGGTAGTATTCTCAACCATTTATAAGCATCTCTTTTACTAAAATCGTAGTCATCGTCAATTACTGATTTTCCTGTTGATCTAATAGCACCAGCAGCTTTTTCTAGCAAAGCCACTGTTGGATTTCCAGTCCATAAATTAGTTTCAAGTCCAGATGTTCTATAATTTAAAAAAGGATCAGCTCCTCCTAAATATAATCCTGTATCAACAAATGCAGGTATTATAGTTGAAAAAGTATTTCTTTGAAATGTTGCTGAACCAATCGCTTCAGGTGTTAATCTATTTTTAATAAACTCTTCTCTTGCCTCACCTCTTTTACCTATTAGTTGTAAATTTTGTTGAGCAATGTATGCTAAAGAAGCTAACATTGTTGATGCCATAAATGATGAAAAAAATGTAAAATCTCTCATGTGCAATCCATGTAATAATTGTTTTGAATATGCAGTTGTTACAAAGTTTTTAAATTGAAATAAAACTTTACCTAATGTGCTGTCTGATGCTCCAAAAGCCATCATTTCACCATAATTGTTTTCTTGAATAACTCTTCTTAAATGTCTATTCATGTACAGCGTCATACGATTTGCTAAATCTTGATCTTTCCAACTATCAATATTTAATCTTCTTATTTTTCTACCAGTCAATCCACCTTCAACAAAACTAGAGTTTTCTCTTATATTTTTAAATACAGCTTGTAATTCATCATCACTAAAACCAATATTTCTATATCTTTTTATATCACTTGGTTTTAATTTTATTTCTCCAGTTGCAAATCTTGCGAGTTTATCAAAAGAAGTTATAGCAGCAACTCTTCTTGAAAAAGTATCAACTGCATGAAATCCTGAAAAATCAGATGTTATTTTTGTAGCTACATCAAGAGTTTTTTCTATCTTTCCAACCTTTGTAGTCATACCTGCAAAATCATCTGTTCTATTAACAACACTATCAACTAAACGATTTGCACCAGTGCCAGATATAAGAGTTTCTATTTCGTCTAAAAATTCATTTGATAATTTTCCATTTTTTGCTCTTGTCATTATGCTTTTATATTCTGGTATATATTTAATAAAACTTTTTACACCTGCATTACCTATCGTATTTCCTAATTCTGGAACTTGAGCAAAACCAACTTGATTAAATACATTGGCATAATTATATTTTCTAAAATTTCTTGCTACTCTTGCATAATTACCAGTAATATTTCTTTCAGTTGGAATACCAATTATATTTTTATAAATAGTTTCAAGAGTTTCTAATTCTGTATTTTTTCTAGCTCTTCCTAAAACTGTTGAATATTTTTTAATTACTTCAGGTAATTCATAGCCTTTTGTTATTTGATCTAATATTTTTAAATAATCTGATTTTGATTTGACACCAACTCTTGCTAAAGATACATGACCTGCCATTTGATTGATGTATGCACCTATAACACCCTCTGCATTATTGTCTAAAAGATCACTAAATTTTACTTTTACACCATTAATTATTTCTTCATGAGTTTCGTCAAATGTAGCTCTTCGTCTTAATCTTGCTGGAACTTGAGGTGGTTGAGGTTTTAATAATACTTTTACTAATCTATTTGTATCTAAATCAGGAAGATCAGTATAATCTTTTATTAAGTTTCTTAATTCAATTTCATCTGTAGTATTTAATATTCTATCAACAGACAAACCATCACTAAATTTGGCTCTCTTAACCATGTGTAAAATATGACCTGCAATCTCTTTTGCATCAACTTCATTTAATTTTGTAGAACCTTTGACTAAAGAATTTTTTAAAAAATTAACTAAATTACTTTCACCTCCTAATTTTTCTGATACCTCTACAATTCTATTTATATTATAATGTCTTGGAAAATAATTTGGATTATCTAATACTTGAGCAGCTCCTTCAACTCCACTTTCTTTTAAGTCATCTAACATTTTTTTAAATTGTTTTCTTGTAGCTTCAGCACCTTTTTGTACTGAAATCATATCTGTTACTTCTCCTCTTATTGCTCTTGAAACTAAATTTCCAAACTCCATACGATCCATAAGATTGTATGCTTGAAATTTATCTGACTTACCTATTTCTTTTAAATATTCACCAAAAGCTGGTTCGTATTCTTTATAAAATCTAACTAATCTAGTTCCTGCATAATTGTTTTTATGTATGTCAGCAGTTAAAATTGATCTTGAATAATCTTTATTACCAACTGTATCTTCTGCTAACTTTTCTGAAGCTGATCTCATATAAGGATTATCCGATCTTCTTAATAATGATGATTTATCAAACCTAAATCTTGCAAAGCCTACATCTGGAGTTATACCTATTCGATCAAAAAAATTATCAAGCAATTCATCACCTGATACTTCATTTTCAATATCTTTAATCATTTGTTTTTCAACTTTAGAATATTTGTTACTTGGTCTAGCTTTTACTTTTTGTTCTTTTAATAAATCATCTACTTCATCAATATTCTCATTTATGTTTGCAGGTTTTTCTGGACCAAAATATTTATTACCTTTATCTGTGAATTTAAAACCTTCATCTTTTAGATTTTGTTTTTCAATAGATAATCCTAGTTCTTTTGATTTAGCATCAAACTTATTTATATCTGGATGTTTTGGTCCAAGAAATCTTGTCAATCCTGAAGTTATTGCACCACCCATCAATGCTGCATAACCTATTTCTTCTATATCTCTTGTTGGATCGTTAAGAACTACAGGAGCTGTAACTAAAGATGCTTGACCCGCACCAATGTAACCAGCTCGAATATATTTAGATAATCTTGATGCTCGATTTGCATAAATAAAAGGTCTAGCAAGTCCAAAGGTAACAGCATCTGCAACTAAGGCTGTTGGGTCTAATATTGCTGCACCTACTCTTAATGCTGTACCTTTAAAACCCAATGTACTTAATTTCTTATTTGCTTCTTGAGCATCTAATATTCTTTGTCTAATGTGATAGGCTTGAGCTTTTGAACTAGCATTTGAAAACTCATCCCAGTATTTAGGATCAATACCATCTGAAAGCTCATCAAATAAATCATTATCAATTCTAAAATCATAATCAGGCGTGTATTCACTTCCAGAAAATGATCTTAATATTGAAGGTAGTATTTGTTCTTGTTTGATGGCTAAAGAAACACCTTCACCTAAAGTAATTTTTTCTTTTTCCTGTTGTTCTTTAAGTATTTTTTCATCATCAATACTTAAATAATCTGTATTTAAAATTAAATCTAAATTAGTTCCTTGAGACATTACGGACTTATACCTTTAAAACTTTCTGCTTCTTGTTTGGCTTCTTGTTTCTTTTCTTGCAGAGTTAAGGCTTCTTCTTTAATTATTTTTTTACCTTCAGCTTCTCTGTCTTTGTATAATTTATACAAGTCTTTTTGATAGAATATTAAAGGTTCATTATCATCTCCATAGACCACTGATAAATCTACTCTTTTTCTTATTTCAAATTGACCACCTCCATTATGTCTTAAAAAATATTCATCTTTGTCAGCTCCCTCTATTCTCTTATCTAAAATATATTCTTTCATACCTTTAACTTGATCTAATCCACCAATAGTTTTAAAAGGTTCAATATCTCTTCTAAAATAAGCATGATTATCTATTTCAATTAAATTTTTTTCTATATCTTCAACAACTTGTTCTCTTGCTTTTCTATCATCAACTCCTATTGAAATATAAATATCATATAGTCTTGAAGCGTATGTTCTAACTTCGCCAATGTTTGTTGCTTTAACATCTTCAAATTTTCCTTCTATTTCGTCTAAAGCTCTATTTCTTTGTTTAGTCATACCAGACATCATTTTTTTGTCATAGTTCATTTCAAATTCTTTTGCTCTTTTAATCGCTTCAAAATCATTTAAGCCAACAACTTTTTTTAAGACAATTACATTTTTATAAAATCTTTCTTCTTCACTTGAGGTATAAGCATTTAGTCTTCCAGTTTTGTCAGCAATCTCTGCTATTTGCACAGCAGTTTTTAGTTGAGCAGGAATGTCAGCTTCATTATCAAAAGATGTGCTTGATCCTGTTGCGTAACCAGCTTGAAGTAAATCTTTATAACTTGGAGATAAAAGTCCCGTATTAGCAAACTTATCATCAACATAAGCAAACTTTGCTGCTGCATTAAAGTTTGATTTTTCTGCTGCTGCAATTAAAATATTTTCTGTATTCTGTAATACTTTTTTTTCTGTAGTATTTTTTAAATCTGCACCAATTAATGTATTGTTTCCATTAATTATATTGGCTGAATGAAAACTTGTCTCGTTATACTCAACTTCTTGTTTTTCAATTTTTAATAATTCATTTTCTAAACTTTCATTATCTATTGATGTAGAGTTTCTTAATATTTCTTTTGCACCTTTAAAATCTTTATTAGCAATAGCTTTCTCTGCATTAAATAATTCGCTATCACCATTAATTTTTCTTTCTTCTTCTTTCAACCAAGCTGAACCTAAATCATGTCTTTCAGCAAAATCTCTAGCTTCCACAATTCTTTTCATTAGAATTTCATTTTTAAGATTTTCGTTTTCTTCAAGATCGTATTCATTAGCTAAAGTATTTTGAATATTGTTATAGCTTTCTGTGTCTTCTCTCTCAAATGCTTTGAAAGAATTTTTTTTAACTTTATAAACATCTTCAGCAATATCTATTTCTAACAAATCTGTAAGTCTTTTTTTTACTCTTCTATTTTTTATACCCGATAAAACATTACTTTTCTTTGCATCGTACTCTTTGTTGAAACCTTCTACGGAAGCAAACTCATCTGGATTGTTTTCATATTTTTCAAAAATTTTATCTTTTTCAGATTTTAATTCATAATATTTTTTTCTAGCTTCTAGTTTTTCATTATTATCTCTTTGTTTAATATAATAATCTTCTAAAACTTTAGCTCCCTCTGCTAATGCACCGGCAGTTGTTGCTCTTGGATTAGCTTGTATATTTGTAGTTACAGCACCAGCTTGTGTTGTAATTGTTCCTTGCGATGAAAACGTTGGTATCTTTGGCATTATCCGTACATCCTTAATAAACTTTCACCTGCTTTTGCATAATATCCTAGTTCAGCAGATTTAGCTTCCATTCTTGCAAGACTTCCTCGCATACGAGCAAAGTTAGCCTCTTCAAATTTTCTTTGTTGTCCTATTTTAGCATTGTAACTCATAATATTTTTTTCTACTTCCGCCTGTTCAGCATTATATCTTAAAATTCTTAAACCTGATCCAGATAAAGTTGCACCTGATTTAAGTACAGCAGTTTGAGTTTTTCCTTGTAGCTCTGTAAATTTTTTATCAAACCTTTGAATATCTAATTCTAATTTATTTTGTATTGCTTCTGCTTCTTGTTCTTTAACTTTTGCATTTCTTTCAGCAATCTGTTGATTATATTTACCAATCGCTTTTGCTTGTTGTGCTGCTGCTATATTAAATACTGCACTCATTAAAATATCCTCGCATATCTATAATGATGACTACCATCAATACCATAGTATTCCATCATACCTTCATTTTTTAAACCAAGCCATTTAGCAAACTTCAAACCAATATCAAAATCAGCTCTTACTGCTGTTTGAACTCTTTTGATTTTATTGTTTTCTGCTAGAACTTCAAAATTTTTTTTGATTGCTCTAGCAATGACGATAGGATGTCTCCACACATCCTGCGTTGCTAACACCCAACCTTCAGCAACACCCCCCCATAACAATTTCATTCCTGCACTAGCAACAAGATTGTTATTGATAAAACCAGAAAATGCTAAATTCTTTTCTTCTAAATCCATACTTTCTTCTAAATAACTTGCATCTTTTTGCATCAATACATGGTTCATTTGGCTTTGCATAATCAATCTACCATGATCTGATATGTAAGGTACTATATGTAGTGTTTTATCCGTCATTTGTTACTAGCCTTGGGTATAACGATAAAATGGTTAAAGGTAAAGGTTGAGTTTGTCTTACAAATACAAAACCATCAGTTTCATAATTCCCTCTAAACTCGACCTCTTTATCACCTGTAAATGGAGTTATACCTTGGTCCATAGCATTTGCAGATGATCTAAATGGTATTCTTTCTAAATTATTTAAGTCTGGTCCTACTTCTACACCAACACTTTCAAACAATCTAATAGTTATTTCATATATTCTTTTTGTTTTAGATTGAGAAGTTCCATCTCTTGCTCCGGCATCTATTCGCATTGTTTGTAATAAAGATGTATATGCAAGTCCTACTTTTACTTTTGTTGCTGAACGATCTAGTGAAATTTCTCCTGAACTAACAATCTTATTTGCATGAGTTGCACCATCAGCGAGTATTGCAACTGTTTGTCCTTCAAGGTGAGATAGACCTGATATGGTTGTTACAGCAGATCCATTGTAATCTAGTTGGCTATCTAAAAAATTAAATGTAGTGTTATCTGTTTCGGTAAAATCAAATGTATTTAAAACTTCTATGTATCTTTTTGTAGAACCATTGATTGTTCTTTTCATAATTATATAAACTTCATATTCCGTATCATCAGTTGGAATAACTGCAACACTTTCACAAATAGCCTTTCCTTCATCTGTAGATGCAAGTCTTGTTGTATCACCTGTAGTCATTGTTAAAAAACCTGTAGCTTGAGGAGCTGTTTCTTTTATCGTAACTGTATTTGTGCTTACTGTTGCTGTAAAATCAGAATCAGCATCTATTAATGTTTTCAAATTTGTTGCTGTCTGATTATTGCTAGATGTTGTGTGAAACTTACCACTCGTTGCAGATGTAGCAGAGTTAAATGTTGTGCTTGTACCATCTGATTTTGTTAAAACTATTTTTGTATTATCTGCTATATTTGCAAAATCTGTAACTGTTATAGTTGCTTCACCAAACTTGCCGCCAAAAATATGTCTATGCCAAGCTGTAACCTGTTGTTCTCTTTGATAAGTAAATCCTATAAGTTCACCATCACCACGAACTAACCAGATAATTTGATTAGGTTCTTGTTGATAAGCCATTTGAGTTATCCCACCTTCAGTAATATGTTCAGCAAGTATAGTCATGTCAGGAGCAATGTAACCATCAACATCAAAGTTATATGCAAGTTCTCTCATTTTTCTTCTAGCTCTTTGCATAAACAAAGTAACATTACCTACAGCCAAAGCATCTAAATTAGCTGCACCATGATTTGATTGTTTTTTAATTAAAATGTTTGTTGGAGTAATTGCAACATCTGCTCCTCCTCCTGAAACTGAAAATTCACCTCCTGCCGTTCCAATAATTAATGTTCTTGTAGCAGTCATAAAACGAATGGCATTAACTTGGTTTGATGCAATAGTATAAATAATTGCATCACTATCTGCTATCGTTCCACCAATATTTGCATCCATGTTTTCATAATCACCTGATTTAGAAAAGAAAACTGTTTGCGGTTGATTAGTTGTCCCTGCAAAAACTAATCGTTGTTCAAAAAAGGTAACGCAAGAAGGATGACCTGTAGTATCTGAAAAAGCTCCAAGTCTCCAATTCTCTGTAGCAGTAGATGCACTTAGTGTTGTTAGTATTTCAATCGTTGCATTTGTAGTATCTGTTACACCTGTAATTTTTGCATATCCACCATGCAAAAAAACAAATCTACCAACATCTGTTGATTGAAATCCTGATCCACTATTTATTCCTGTGGTTGCTGAAGCTGCCAATGAAACACCAGTGCCAACAGCAGTTGCTCCCGGATTTAAAGTTGTTGTAGTTGTGTTTGCATCTTGCATTGGTCCTTTAGTAAAATCTACATCTGCTAAAGTCCAACTTGTGTGAGATGTTCTTGATAGTTTTTCAACTTCATGATTAGGATGACAAATATATAAAACATCTGCACTTTGTGCAAACTTCAGATCAAATAACTCTGCTTCAAGATAAGGTGTAGATATTTCTACTGCTGAACCACCTGATTGAACTTGACCTTTATCTTTATAAACTCTGATATACTGATCGCCAAATTCTAAAATATATGTTTGTGTTGTTGAAAACTCAAAAGGAATTAGTCTTGTTTTTTTAGAACTTGTTTTTACTTCAGATATAAATTGTGAACCTGATCTTCTTGCTGCACTACCATGTGGATAGACAATAAAATTTTCTAAAGTTTTACATCCAGAAGGATATTTAGATAAATCATTACGACCATCTAAACGAGGTGATAATTCACCCGCAGTGAAATTTGTAAGTTGTACCGATACTCTTGCCATATATTAAAACCTTGAGTTAATAAATGTACCAGCATCAATAGCATCTGCCATACCCTCTTCTTGTTCTATATTCTGACCCTCTGTTGCATCAACAAATCTAGCTTCTTTTAGTTTCTCTTTGTAGAGATTATACATATTTACAGCTACAGGATTTGATGATGTAATAGCATAAGCTATGTCTGCTGCTAAAGCTGCTGATAAAGTTTCTCTTAATAATTCATCATATTCATTTGGGTCTTCTACTCTGGATATGTATAAAATTTTCATGCTTGAAGCATCTGTTAATATTTTACGACCCTCTACTTTGTGATCGCTATCGTAATCTAATATTCTTAATAATCTTAAACAATCTGTTGGCAGTGTAAATTGTGATGAAAATCCCCATGCAGGTGTGTCAGTGTCTGCTGCTAATGCAAGTCTTTTTTGCAAACAATTCCATGGATGATTTCTAAATAAACTATCTCTAACTTGAGTATATCTGGCATTGAGTAGTCTAGCATTTTTACTATCTTCTGTAAGTGAGAGTATAGTTGTTGCTCCTAATTGATTTAATGCTCCATTACAAATATCTACTACTGATGCCATACTTTTTCCAAATATCCTCTTCAGAAAGATTTACTTCATCTTTCTTTTGTTTAGTTAAATCGTTGATATTACCTATATCAATTTTTTCAACTAAAGCATATCTATAAATTTTATTATCTCTTCCCCATTGAAAATGCAACAAAAGTCTAGGCTCTTTGTACAAATCAATTAATCTTGGATCAAATCTAGCAACTGTCATTTTTGAAAGAGGGGGATTTCTCCCCCTCAATATCTATTGTTTAATTAACTACATAAGTGATATTCCACGACATAGTACCGGCAGTACCACCAGCAGCACTCATTGTTGCTGCAATATAGTAATACCCTCCCGGGTCTGTAGAATCACCAGCTAACTCAAACATTTTCTTTCCAGCAGTGTCGATGTTAGCAGCTTCAAAACGAACATCTGCCATAGCTGCTGCATCAGCAACATCTGTAGCAAAAACATCTTCGTCTTTTACTGTACCATCAGTTTTGTAGATACCGACATTGAAAGTACACGATCCACCGAATGTGTCTGAACCAACGAATAAACTTGGCACAGCAGCATTTGAAGGGATTGGTGCTAACATTACAATATCGTCATTATCACTATCACCTGCTGCAAGTTCGACTGTTCCATGAGCTGTTCTTAGAACACCATGTAATTCAGCCGAATTGTTTGCAACTTGAGGAGAAGCCTCAAAGTTTGCAACTAAGTCTGTATTTTTAGTACCCATAACTTTTATCCTCCTCTATTAACTTTCTGTACATTGTACTTCTACAACTTTATCTTCTTCCATTCTAGTAGCTCCAAAAGATGCACAGTAGTACACTTGAGTAGCATACCCTTTGTCCGATCTTTCGTCTATTCTAGCCATGACATCTTTACCTACACCAAGAGCAATTCCGTCTTGAGCATAAGCTATGCACGATCTAGTAGTACCATCTAAAGATAATCTGTTTGATACAATGAAGTTGAAACCAAGGAACGAATTGATTTCACCATTTGCCAATGCTTTGACAGTGTTAAAATCTGAACTTGTTACCTCAGTTGTTCCAAGTAAATCAGTGATCTGTTTAGGACCAACAATGATAAATCTTGGGATTGATGGATCAACACTATTTAAATCAAGTGTCTGCTTTGCAGTTCTTAATTTAGCAATAGTTAAACCAGCAGAACCATGTACAATTTGATTTGCATTGGCTGTGCTAGTTGATCCTGTTTCACCAGTAAATGCTGTACCTAGTGCAGCACTGATGATTTCATCATCCATAGCTCTACCCATTGCGAAAGCAGCAGCTTGAGCATAAGACGATGTCGGGTCGATTAAAAGACGCACTTTGTCTTGTTCATCAATAAGATCAGCAAACTCATAGTCCACTAAAGATACCCTTCTTCTAGCATGAGGAGTGTCTATTTGTGGAGTGTCCGAATGTCTGCTTGTTCTTTTTACAGCCGTTACACTTCCGACTTGATCGAAGAACGCATTTTTTCCATTGACGCTTTCAACTCGTACTTTGTCCCTTAACAACGAACCCATTTGTTGCGACAACATTTGAATGTTAGCAGAATACTGCTGTACAAATGCTGTAGTTACTTGTGATGACATATTAGTCTCCCATTGTTAAGTTTAGTTATATCAGAAAGGTTCTCTGTCAGAAGACAGGCATCTCTTGGATTTAAAGTCTTTTAGACCGCAGTCTTTTCCTTGCTGTCAGTAAGGCTCTTGCGAGTTTTCTTACCTCTAGTTATCCATTTATAATATTCGTCAGCGATTGGCAAGGGGTTTGATTTCTGATTTTCTGTACCAAACTCCTTTACCAATCGTACACATTCTAACCTTAATTCAACATCATTTAGATGATCCATCTATCATTTCCCTTAAAGTTAATACTTGTTGTACTGTTTTATCATGATCTGGATGTGTTTTATTCCAGTATGGTCCTTGCCTATTATTAATAATTTGAGATATTTCTGTCTCAATATCTTTGTTAGGCATTTGAGTTTCGCTTTCAGTTGCAACTATTTTATCTTCAGATAACAAGTTTGCAATCTTTGCAAAGCCTTTTATGACATCAACATTATCACCTAATCTTGAACCATCTCGCATTTGTAAATCTAAAACTTCTGCCGAAAGATTTGCTTTAGCTACACCTGCTGCTCTTTTTAGATTACCCTCATAGTTCTTACCCCATTCTTCACGAAGTAATTGTTGAGATTGTGCTTGAGATGTTTCTAAATCTACTTGTTGCTGTTTAGCAGAAGCCTCTACAGTGTTATTATAATAGTCTAATACACCTTGAGCTTGTTCAGTTGTCAAACCAAGTTTATGTGCATTTTCTGCAAATGTTTTTATTTGACCTTCATCGACAGGTGCTACTTCAGATTTAAAAGATAAATTATATTTATCTGGTGTTTCTGGTCTTCCAACTTTATCATAAAACTCATTCCACTGATCTTCAGTAAAATTTTTATTTGGAATAGCAACCTTATCAGTTCCAATCATTCTAGTTGCGTTGATATAACTTTTAGCTAACGCATCTATCTCGGTGAACTTTGCAATGTTTGGATCGTCTCTATACTCTGGTGAAATAGTTTCTTTCCATGACTTTGCTGTTTGAACTGTGCTGTCTGTTGTTGATGAAACTAAACCCTCTGTTTTTGGAGCAGGGGTCTGTGTTGTCTCTGTAGGCGTTTCTGTTTTTGGTGTCTCTACAGGCGGAGTATTATTCTCCGTTATCTGTTCACTTGACATTTATGTTCTCCTTTCGAAGCATTGATTTAATAAATAGAAGAACGCTTCGTTGTCCTTCTAAATATGCACTTTCATGACTATCACCTTTTACATTGGTGGTAGAATGATAATGACATCTTTTTTCAAGATCATTTAATATAGCTTTGCCTTCATCTGTATTGAATACAAATTTATATTTTTCTTTTAACTCTTGAATATTTTTTTCTAGTTGTTTTTCAGAAATCATATTATTCTGCTAATTGTTCACTTACTCCTTCCGCAACTGCTTGAGCATCTTCTGGTAATGCTCTTGCTAATGGAGCAACATCTTTACCAGCTCTTGCTAATTGTTGTAGTTCTTGCATTTGTTGCATTTGTTCTTGTTGTTCTTGTTTAGCTTGTCTTTCTGCATTTACTTGATCTGAAGTTTTTAAAACTTTTTTAGGAACACCCACGATGTCAACTAAATGTCTTACTAATTTATCAAAATCTATATAATCAAATACAGGTGCAACATTTGCAAGTGATCCCATTATTTCTATACCTCTCATGATAGATTGTAACTCTGTAGATTTTTGAGCTTTGGCTAATGGTGATACATATTCAATTTCTATGTCTTTACCAGATAAACTTTCAGGTGCTTGAGCAAACATATTTTTTCTAAACAATATAGCAAATGATCTGTCAATCAAAGGTTTTAATAATTCAGATTGTAATCTTCCTAATACTGGTCCAAGTAATCTCATCTTTTCTTCATTTCTTTGCACAACCTCTGTGGCTGTCATTTGTGGACCTTGTTGAAGCATAAGTTGATTTACATAAAAAGTATTTCTTATCGCATCTCTTCTTTGATTTTCCATATTTAAACCAAGAGGATTGTTTGCTCCTATGTTTAATGGTTCTATTCTATCTCTTGTTCCTGATCTATAAAAATTTAAACCACCCGGAACAGTTCTTACTGGCAAAATAAAACCATCATCAGGGACTAGCAAAGGTGGATCAACTTGTTTCTGTGCAGCTTTGATTGTAGTCTTTGCCATCTCGTTTAACATTTTGACATCAGGTAAAGCAGTCATTGCAGGTGAACGACCATATATTTCATGTGATGCTTTTAAATATCTTGGCACTACAAATGGAAATTCTTTAAAACCAGATACTGATAATTCATCTAATGTACCTTCTTCAAAGTACACACTTTCAAAAGGCATATTTTGTTTGTCTTGTTTTTCAGGATTAAAATCGTTTCTTGGATATACTGCATGAATAATAGTAACTTCATCATAACCTGATCTTTGATTTACTTTTGAGATTGCAGTTGATACATCACCAAACTGTCTGATTGCAGCTCTAGCTGATATTTTAAATTTTCTAAATATTGTATCTATTTTACCTTTTTCATTTTCTGCAATAAATATTTCATTAATATGTCTTGTAGAAAATTTTAATACATCATCATCATCTTCTTCAACAAACATTGCTGCCGTACCAAATGTAATTAAATCATGATACAATTCAAATATTTCTTGTTGAAAGTTTGAGCTATTAAAAACAGAATACATAACATTAGTTGCTCCTTCTAACCAAAGTTTTGCATCATCGTCTTCACCTAGTCCATCATCTTTATATTTAAGTGAAAACCAAGGTGTAGAAGGGTTAGTCAACATTCCATGTAGTGATGCTGATAAAAGTTCTACAGCTTGTAAAGGTGTACTATCAAAAATTAATTCTGTTCTCTTATCTCCTTTTGATCTTCTTTTGACGACATCTGCTTTTCTAGGCATCATGTAATCTGCAACTTCTTGCCAATGCGTTTCCCAATAACTACGCTGACCTTTTAGTTTGCTATATTTTTTAGATAAATCTTTTGTTAATTCTGTTTGTGCCATTATCTTCCTAATAAACTTCTTCGACCTAAAGTTAAATTTTGTTCATCTTCAACACCTCTAGGTCCAGTTAATATAGTTTGTGATCTTCCTCTTCGTTTAGTTCTAACCGCATAAGCATCTCCTGATTGATCTACCTCACTTGCTGTTGGTGTCATTACCTGCACTGGTTTTGGTGCGGGTCTTGGAGCTGGTGGTGGCGGTGGTGGAGGTGGTGGTCTTCTTCTTGGTGATCCCATGTTAAGCTCCTAGTAAAGTTTTCTTTTCTGTTTCAGCCTCTGTTTGATCTCCAAGAGGTGAAGTAAGAATAGTTGATTTTCTACCCCGTCTTCTTCTTTCAAGAGCAGCTTGTTCAGCAGCTATTCTTTCTCGTTCTTCCGCAGAAACTTCCGCCTTGGGTGGTTCAGGCAAAGGTTGTGGTGGTGGGGGAAGCGGTGGCATTTTTGGTTTAAATAATGATCCCATAATTTATAATATCCTATAACTATTATCTGCTACAACTTGCGGAGCAGTTTGTCTATTACTAATTTCAGTTAGTCCAATACTCATGTAACGCAACGCATCACAAGCGTGTGAACTCCAGTCATGTACCGGCTTTGATCTAAACATTCGATTTTTATCCAAATACTTCCTGTGGTAATGTCTTAACGCATCTATGAGCTTTTTGCAATGATCTACATCAATCCAACATCTAGGTAAAGTCATTGTGGTTGCGTGTATTCCGTCTTCTAGTGGGAGCTTTGGTACAACCTTAAATCTTATTCCAAGCTGATAGGCTACCTCTCTTCTAGTTTTACCATTACTAAAATCAGTAACTTCTATATCATGCGGAGCAAAATGATCCTTGTAGATATACTCCTTGTTCTTTACTAGCTCTATAAAATGAGGCATACCTTGTCCCCGTTCTTCATGGTAATCTATTATATTGATTGATCTTCCTAGTTGTTGAAAAAATATTATGGCTGAATGATCTGATACTCCTAAATCCCATGCGGTATTTACAGGAAGACTAGGGTCGTATGGAACTCTAGTTATCTGTCTTTGGTTCTCCATCTTTGCCAAAGTCTTGCCATAAATAGAACCTTCGATATTTGCAATCCAATCACATTCAAACTCTTGCTTAAATTTGTTTTCACCCATAACCTCTTTTGCTTTGGTCAACTCATCTTGATCTACAACTTTAGTTTCACTTGCCTTTGCTTTGAAATAAAACCAATCATCTGCTCCCTTTGCGTGTTGGAATAATTCATAGAAGTTATTATTCATACCTTGCGGTGTTCCTATAAATATACAAAAACCTTTTCTATCTGATAATGCGGGTCTAATTATTTCTGGAAACAATCTATCATTAACATTGGCATACTCATCAATTACGCAGCCATCTAAATATATACCTCTCAAGCCATCGCAGTTTTCAGAGCCTAGCAAAGTGATACGAGCTTTGTTTGGTAGATCAACTCGAAGTTCAGTTTCGTTAAATTTTACTCCGGGTATCTTATGAGTGAATTGTTTTATATAATCCCAAGCTATAGACTTTGCTTGTTTGAAGGTGGGTGCAATATAGGCATACCGGGGATTACTAACTTTAGAAGTTAAGGCAGCCATAAGTAAATGATTTATCATGCAAACTGTTTTACCAAATCTTCTATGACAAACTAATACTGACCAGCGATAGTCTCTAATTCTTTGATGTAAATAGTTTTGAAATTTTCTTGGCGTGTAAGGTATTCTTATTTGCATTAGTGCAGCATTTTACTTTGCATGGGGTACTTACCTTCGTCATATTCAAAGTTTAGCAAGTTCATAGTCATCTGACCAACCATCTCGGCACTGACTATATCTTCAAACCCATATATTTTTATTGTTAAGGTATTGGTTTTGTGGTCAACCAACACAACTGAATATAAATTATCTTGTATAAAATTCCACATAACCTACTACATATAGTATCTGGTGGGATAATCAATCAATGTGTCTAAAGGTGTCCCGCAGTCCCATGTATATATATATATATAATAATGCGACTACATCTTGGGGGTATAGGGGGGGGGTGCATACAAAATATATGACCGGTTGCAACAATATGTATATTAGGGTTGATAACGATAATATATCGGTACTCATATTATGTGAGATTAAACCGCTATTATACCCGGGAATTGGTGCGAGGTCGCTTAATTAAAAAGTTGCAAGATTTATTCATAATTTATTTTATATATTTTATCTATTGACACATATCCAAATATGATATATTCTATATTAAAACAAACTAATGAAAGGTAAAACAATGGAACAATGGTTTAAAACTTTATCAATAAAAGAGTTATCAACTTGGATTAAAAATTTTGATAATTCAACTTTAAGTGAGTTTTTAAATAGAAATCATAAACCCACTAGAGAAGATATAAAAACAGCTAAAAAAATATTAAAAAATAAAAAAGCATATTTTAAAGCTCAATTAAATAAAGATACTCATATAACTTTTTAATAATAAACAACTTAACCCCTTATAATTTATTTTGTAAGGGGTTTTTTTTATGCTTGACTTATAATATATATCCAGATATGATAGATTAAAACAAACTAACAAAAGGAAAAAACAATGATCCAATTATGTTATGAAACTAAAAAGAAGTTGAAGGAAGCAATAGGTCAAGAGCTTGATTATATTGAAACTTCTATTTTTGGTGAGGAATATAAATCAACCGGCACAATAGTTGGCTGCAATCAATCAAGATCGTATTTTGCAAAAGTTACACTTGAAAATGATATAATTAAAAAAGTTGCTTAATTTATAATAATTCTAAACTAGACCCGGATTTATACCAATATTTCCGGGTCTTTTTTTTATTTAAAATAATTATATTTAATACTTGACAGATATGATATATATCATTAAAAGATAGGTTATGAAAACAAATGAAAGGAAAAAAAAATGACTACAGAATATCCAGAAGAAATAAACTCATTGAGTTTTAAGTATGAAGAAATCAAAGAACACTTTGAAGACTTTATAAAAAATGAGGGTCAAGATTGGGTTGAAGAAAACAAAGAAGACCTACACCACGAAATATTTAATACTGATTATTATATTATAGGAAGACATCAAGCTAAATTATGGCTTGAAGATCAAGTCTTTAATGTAATTGACATAATCAAAAAATATGAAAACTTTAATTTTGGGTCAGTCAATACTGATTTAAGCGAACCCGAAAAGGTTGTAAATATGTATGTTTATATTGTTGGTGAACAGATTGTATATGATTATTTAAACAAACTTGAAGAGGTTGCCTAATGTATAAAATAAATATCATAAAACATTATAAATATAAAACAGCTTGGCTTGATTGGTTGAAGTACAGAAAACCAATGCCGGATCACATAACACCAATGAAACTAAACAATTTAATTGGCGGTTATGGAACATATAACAAACTAAAAAAGGGGGAATAGTGGAAAAAAAAAGAAACAAAAGATATATTTTATCAATGGGTCATTGTTCTACAAATGACACACACATGATTTGTAATGAAAATGCCTATAAAGATGAAAGCGAGGTACTCGCTGAATTTTCAGATTTTGATATGGCTGAAAAATTTTTAAATACTTTTTTCATACCTATTAAAAACAAAAGAGGCGAATATAAATATAGCATTTATAAAGCAAAAAAGGGGGAATAATGATAATTAATTTCTTTGGCAAACAACTAATAATAACTAAAAAATGGCGACAAGATTTAAGTCAATGGTCCTTACTATATCGAACAGAAATAGTAATAGCGATTGTTAGCTTTATCTTGGGAGCTATAATATTTTAAGGGGGAATAATGGCAGTAAAAATATTTAATGCAAAGAAAGAAATAAAGAAACAACTTAAAGAGATAAACTCTCAATTAAAAATATTACTTAATGATATGAATAGCGACCCGGAAGACATAGATAAATTATTCGATTGTATTCAAGTCATATCTTTGAAGTATGAGCTATCACAGAAACCTTTAATACTTAAAAAAGAATGGGAAGTAAAACAATAGTAATATATAATATGATTAATGTATTTTATTATAATTTTCAAAGACAACAAGTGGACTTCATACACTAATGAAATCTTTGAAACAGAAGCAAAGGCTAATGATTATATTAAACGATCAAAGCCAAGAAAAAACAAGTATCAAGCAGTCGAATATAACAACGAGAATATCGACAAATATTGGTACAAATAAACAGAATTTAGAAGAGTTAAAGAAACAAACTCTTTTAAATATATTAAGTGCTAAAGGGGTTATTTACACTTACTATAAAAACAACCAACTAATGAGGAAACAATGACAAAAACAAAAAAGAAATGCGTCTGGTATCTTGGTGATAGAGGTATTGACAGACAAATAAAAAGATGTGCTGAATACAAAAATATGTGGTTTATTGTATTCAAAGACTATCCAGAAGATGTAGAAGTTTCTTTTAAATCAGACATTTATGAATGTTATGATGAAATTCCTACAAAAAAAATGGTATGGAATAAAACCAATTACGAGAAAGTAAGAAAACAATTAGACGCCTAATTTTTAGGCGGGGTTGGGGACACTTCCTCAATCTCGCCTGAAATATCAATCATATCACCTAGATTATCTTCAAAAGCTATACTAATTTTCTGGTCCGTATTCACTTTTTGAGGTTTGTTATCTGAATATAAATCTGTGATTTTACTAGCAGTCCATTTAACAAAGTTAATTCGTTCTCTTAACCATAAAATTAAATTAGGATCAGTGATTTCTTCTGTTTGCAGCAAAGTCATGATCTTATCTATCAATGTCTGCATACCCATTTTACGAGCTTCAATGATCTTTATCTCTAACTCTTTGTTTCTTTTTAACATAGCGTAGAATTTCTGTAAGCTGACCTGATATGGATTTTTCTCTGAAAATATTT
>VTLG01007832.1_pt1 | contig 26109 bp, 26 predicted proteins | sample 4694571 | NCBI WGS metagenome assembly VTLG01 (sample SAMN12604809, study PRJNA352737) | marine metagenome | biome: ENVO:00000447; feature: ENVO:00000209|ENVO:00000569|ENVO:01000036; material: ENVO:00002151; isolation source: viral sequences binned using virsorter ...
TCTTAACATTAGATGGTAGTGATGCTGGTACAGCCATATTTAACCATGATATAAAAATAGCAGACGGTGGACAGATTGGTTCTGCCTCAGACGCAGATGCTATAGCAATTGCTTCAGACGGTGTAGTAACCATGAACCAAATACCAGTGTTTAGTGCTGGTATCAACGTATCTGGTGGTTCAATAGCAGGTACACTTTCTACTGCTGCACAGGCAAACATTACAAGTTTAGGCACACTTACAGCGTTGACTGTAGATGATGTAGCTGTGAACGGCAAAGCCATAACCATGACAGGTTCAACGGATGATACTGCTGTATTTACTGTAGGTACAAATGGCACATTGACAGTAGAAACAACAGACACTGCTGCTGCAGCTGCGAACATACAGATAACAGCAGATGGTACATTTGAAGTAGATGCTACCACAATAACATTAGACTCTGCAGGAGACATTGCACTTGATGCTGCAGGTAATAACGTGACATTTAAATCTGCTGGTACATCTATATTAGATATCAGTAACAGCTCAAGCGATGCTGTAATCACTGCTAGCGTGCAAGATAAGGATATCATATTCAAAGGAGATGACGGTGGTAGTGCTGTAACTCCTCTGACTATGGACATGTCTGCAGCTGGTAAGTTGCTGTTAGGTGCCGGTGCTGTAGGAAGCACATTGACAGACACATCCAACTCTGGTAGTATCACATTAGATTTTGATACCTATCAAAACTTTGTACTCACAGCAACAGGAAATATAACACTAGCCAATCCGTCTACGGAATCAGTAGGACAATCAGGGATTATTGTACTTATTCAAGATGGCACTGGAAGTAGAACACTATCATTAGGAACAGACTATGAAACTGCTGGTGGAGCAGGTCTTACAATCTCAACAGCTGCGAGTGCTGTAGATGTGATACCATATTTTGTAAAAGCCAGTGGATCAATTCAATTGGGAGCACCACAACTTGCATTTGCTTAGGATTATATATGTTTAAAGGAGAGTTTTTTCACGCTGCTACGTCTGGTGCAGCAGGATTTTATGACTATCAGATAGAACAATCAGCTAGATTTGATTCAGGTAGTAGTAGCAGTCTATCATCAAACCATTTTAGTAGTGGCAACACAAGAAAATTTACAGTTTCTTTTTGGTTTAAAAGAAGTTTAGAATCTGGTTCTTCTTGGCCTTTAGCATTTTTAACAGGTAACGCAAATAATAATCAATTAGCAATATTTGAAGGTAAATTATATCATCAAGAAGATGGATATGCTTTACGTTCTACTGGTAAGTATAGAGATTTTTCTGCTTGGTATCATGCTGTTTATGCGTTTGATATAGATAATTCAACAGTGGCCTATAGACTTCGTGTTTACATAAATGGTGATGAAGTAACAGATTGGGAAGCTGATCAAAGGTCTTACTATTCTGGTGATTCAGATTTTAATACTGGCACTAATTATATAGGAAGAAACCCTCAAAATTCTGCAACTCATTATGATGGGTATTTAGCAGAATTTATAATGATTGAAGGGCAACAATTAACACCTTCTTCATTTGGTGAAACAAAAAATGGTGTCTGGATTCCTAAAAACCCAAGTAGTTTAACATTTGGAAGTAATGGTTATCATTTAAAGTTTGAAGATGCTAGTAATTTAGGTAATGACAGTTCAGGAAATAATAATGATTTTTCAGTAACAAATATGGGTGCAGACCATCAAGTTCTTGATAGTCCAACATTTGGGAGTTAACGATGGCAAGTAGTGGAAATTTTTGTAATTTTAGTATACCTCTTAGACCTAGAAGTCCATATAGTTCATCAGACCAAATAACAGGAGGTGGTCTAAGTATTAAATTACCTAGTAGTGGTGGAATAGAACCTGTTATAGCAAGTATGAGTCCTAATAGTGGAAAATGGTACTGGGAGTATAGGGCAGGACAAGGTGGCACTAATACTTCTGGTAGACCTAGTATAGCAGTATCAGAACAAGGTGTAAAGAAAGATTCAGAATATTATGGTGGTAAAAGTGGTATAACAGGTGTTTTATTTGTAACAAATGATGGAGGAAAAAGAATTAATGGTAGTGATACTTCTTATGGTAATACAGTAAGTCAACATGATATAGTTCAAATAGCTTTAGATTGTGATAATGGTGCAGTATATTTTGGTATTAATAATACATGGCAAAACTCTGGTAATCCAGAAAGTGGTGCAAGTAAAACAGGAGCAGCTTTAAGTAGTGGTATTCAAAATGTAGCTATAGATATTCTTCATGTAAGATATGTAGGTGGAACAATAGACCAATATAACTTTGGACAAGATGATACATTTGGTGGAGCAATAACAGCAGCAGGTAATGCAGATGGTAATGGACATGGTGTATTTAAATATGCACCTCCAACAGGATTTTTAGCTTTATGTTCAGCTAACTTACCTATATCAGATAACATAGACCCTGCAGGAGATGATGGAGCAGATGAAAACCCTACTAAACAATTTAATGTAGTTACATATACTGGAGATGGTTCAACAAGTAATGCAATAAGCAATTTAGGATTTTCCCCAGACCTCGTATGGATCGGGCAAAGAAGTTCACCTACATCAAACTATTCAAATGGTATGTTTGATACATCAAGAGGTCGTGCTAAAGTTTTATATAGCCACAGAAGTGATAAACAACCTTCAGATAGTAGTTCAACACAAGATTTAGTATCTTTTGATAGTGATGGTTTTACAGTAGGTACAAATAATAGTGCTAGTGTTAATGGAAGTAGTAAAGAAATGGTTGCTTGGTGTTGGAAGTGTGCAGGAGGAACAACCAGTTCAAATAGTTCAGGTTCAGCTAATTCTACTGTACAGGTAAATACAAAAGCAGGATTTAGTATTTGTTTAACTGATAATTATACTGCTGCTAATGGAGTAACTATAGGACATGGACTTGGAGTAAAACCTGCTTTCTATCTACATAAAACTACTGGAGATAATTCATCTGGAGGAGCTTCACAAGCTTTTAATTGGCACGTATATCATCATTCATTAGGTGCTACAAAAGCATTATTTATACATTTAACTAATGCAGCAGCAACAGCAATAGGATATTGGAACAATACAGAACCAACTACAGATGTTCTTAGTTTAGGAAATTTAATAGCAGGAAATGGACAATCACTTGTATATGCATGGGCAGAAGTTGAAGGTTATAGTAAGTTTGGAACATATGAAGGAAATGGTAATGCTGATGGGCCATTTGTCTCTACAGGATTTAGGCCCAGATTATTAATGATTAAAAATTCAGAACAAAGTTCTAATTGGGTAGTATTAGATAGTGCAAGACAAACTTTTAATCCAAATGAAAATTATTTAAGATGGAATACTGGTGAAGCTGAAGGTGGTACTTCAAATAATTTTGATGTAGATTTTTTAAGTAATGGCTTTAAAGTGCGTAGTACAGAAACAGATTTAAATACAAGTGATAAAACTTTTATATATGGTGCTTGGGCAGATGTGCCATTTAAATATAATAATACTTTTTAGGAGAAAAATATGTGGGCTTATGTAACAGGAAATACTATACAGGAAATAATTAAATTTCCTAAGAGTATGGTGATAGATGGTGTACGACATCCACGAGCCATATTTACAGCGTGGAGTTGGACAGAGTTGAACAATATAGGTATCTACACAGTAGAACCGGGGACTAAAGGAGATGACAGATATGAAACTACTTCATCGCCTACATATGCGTTTGATAGTTCTAATAAAAAGGTTACGACTACTTATACAAAAACTGATAGGGCACTTGCAGACAGCAACGCTGTAGATGGGAGTGGCAATCCTATATTAGACGATCACGACAATCAGGTAGTGATACTTGGTTTGAAGTCTGTAGCCAAGAACAAGTGTAAGAAACAAGCAAATGAGTTGATAAAAAGATTTAATTGGTTAGTGGAGAGATATACATATGATAACAGTAAAACAATTCCTAGTGCAGTATCCACATACGTTACAAATGTTAGAAATACTTGTGCTACTATTTGCAATGCCATTGACGATAGTGCTAATATGGCTGCTTTCAAGGCATTACATAATGATACATATGACGATGACGGCAATCGTACAGCAATTGCTAAGGCTCATGACTGGCCTGATGACTATGATGTACAAACTTATGAAAGGTAAATGATTATGGCAGCAAAATCAAAAAATAAATCACTGGCGGCTCTAGCTCCACCAAGAAAAAAAGTTACATATAAAGATGTATTGGTTGGTAGAGGAGCTATAGAAGCAAAACGTGGTAGAAAGATAAAGAAGAAAAAGACTACTAAGAAAAAAGGGCCTACACCAACAAACCCATCGCTGTATGCAAGAGTAAAAGCAGAAGCTAAAAAAAAGTTCAAGGTCTACCCAAGTGCCTATGCAAATGCGTGGTTAGTCCGTACATACAAGAAACGTGGTGGTGGTTACAAATGAGCCTGAGAGAATGGTTTGGTAAAGGGCCGAAGGGAGACTGGGTAGACATCGGTGCTCCTAAGAAGAAAGGCAAGTACCAACCCTGTGGACGTAAGTCAGCTAGTAAGAGTAAGAGAGGCTACCCTAAATGTGTGCCAAGAGCAAAGGCTAGGTCTATGAGTAAGTCACAGATAAAGAGTGCTGTACAGAGAAAAAGAGCAAGAGCACAAGGCGTAGGTGGTAAGCCTACCAACGTAAAGACAATAGTAAGTAAGAAGAAGACAAGAAAAACAAGAAGAAAAACTAGGAGAAGTTAATGGAATTAGACCCTACTATGTTATGGAATATAATACTGACACTAATTGTAGCACCGGCTACTTGGGCATTCTCAAAGATGTTCCAAGAAGTAAAACGACTGCAGATTCTACTCAATCAGACCAGAGAAGAGTATGCGAAGAGAAGTGATGTACAGCAAGAAGTGAAGGAGATTATCTCACATCTGCAAAGATTGGAGGATAAGATAGATAGGTTTATAGAGAGGAATAGGAGTTAGATATGGCTAGATTACCTGAAATAACACCGGGAGGAATAAAACCTGTAAGAAGAATAAGAAAAGAGATTAAAGGTTTTCAAGAAGGTGGTGAAACAACAGAAGAAAATACACCTACGTACAATCAGTATCCGGGTGACACCAGACAAGATTTACCTACTACGGTAGGAGGAGCAGGAACGGCTGGTGTACAGCAAACAGGTGAAGTGACAGGGTTTCCTAGTGCTGCTGTGACTCAATCTACCGAAGAAAATGTTACTGATCAACCTAGAGTAAGGGCACTAAGCGGTATTCTACCTAGCCAAAAAGTAGGTCTTACAGCCGGAGAAACTGTAAGTCCAACTGCTACTACTATACAGACTAATGAATTGGTAGATTTTGGTAGAGATAATTTTACACAATTACCATCAACACCTACGTTAACAACAACAGGAGTAGAAGCTAGAGACGTATCAAGTCCTACAGTGACTGCTGCTAATACATATTCTGCTTACACACAGGCAAACACTCCTCAAGCTGCTGCTGCTCAAGGGACAGTTTCTCCTTCTTCATTAGTAGGAGACCCTACTGAATTTGCAAAGACAGCTGCTGTTATGGGCACAGTATCACAAGAATCTGTAGCTACTGGTGCTACAACTCAAGTGTCTAATTTAGGAACTGTAAAAGGACAAATAGAATCATTATTTCAGTCCATAGAAGAAGGAAGCACTCTACCAGCATGGGCTGCACCTGCTGTACGTAAAGTAAGTGCAATTATGCAACAAAGAGGTTTGGGTGCATCGTCAATGGCTGCTGCTGCAATTACACAAGCCTTGTATGAATCTGCTATACCGATTGCTGTACAGGATGCTAAAACATATTCTACTGTAGATTTAGCTAATTTAAACAACACACAACAAGCCACTCTGCAAAATGCCATGACATACGCAGCTATGGACAAAGCAAACATGAGTGCTAGACTACAGGCTGCTGTAGACAATGCAAAAGCATTTCTAACATTAGATGTTAAAGATATGGATAACAATCAACGTGTAAATGAAATCAACCATCAAACAAACGTACAAAAAATGTTAACTGAAATATCACAAGAGAATGCATCTAGACAGTTCAATGCTAAATCACAAAATGAAACAGATGAGTTTTTTGCTGAGTTGAGCTCTCAGATAGAAAATGCAAACAGCAACAGGGCAGCATCTATATCTCAAGTGAACGCAGACCAAGCGAACTCTATGCAAAGATTTGTAGCACAAATGCAAGACAGTAGAGATAAGTTCGATGCAAACATGGCTTCTCAAATATTACAATCAAACTCTGTATGGAGAAGAGAAGTAAATACTAGAGACACTGCTGCACAGAATGAAGCGAACAGAGTGAACGCACAAGCTCTGTTAGGTTTAACTGCACAGGCACAGGCTAACTTATGGCAAAGGTACAGAGACGAGGCTACTTGGGTTATGCAGTCAACTGAAAACACTTTACAAAGAGCACATCAATCAGCGATGATAGCACAAGAAGCACAGGCACAGGTAGAGTTTTATGAAAAGCAATTCAAAGATTCCGTTTCTGCACAAGTAGGAGCAGGAGCATTTAATTTACTATTAGAAATATTGGGGTAATAATTATGAGTTTAAGAAAAAGTCTAGATAGAGTTTTTGCAGACGTAGAGGGTGTATACGATATGAGAACTACTGATAGAGAAAAGATAGTAGAATTTGTAAAAGGAGACTTTAAAAGATTTAAAAATTTTAGAGAGGGTGGGCAAGTAACTTCTTCTTATTACAACCCTATGTTTTCTCCTCAAAGTCAACAAGGCACAGAGGTAGTAGTATATCCCACATCATCTCCTGATAGCACAATGGCATACTCAGGGACAGAGGAAAGAACATATTTTCCTCAAGCAAAAACATCTTTTGAACAACAACCAATTTCTACTCCTTCATACTTTGAAAACATATCTGCACCCAAGCAAGAACAAGGGTTTTTAGGTTATATAGGTGGGAAGCTATCTGCAGCACAAGATTGGATAACAGAATCAGGGCTGTACAGAGGACTTAAAAGTGCTAAAAACTGGGTGAACAGCAAGCCTGCTTTAAAAAGATTTTTAGACAACATGCGTGAGGCATCTGCAAAAAAAAGACAAGAGCAACCGTTTGGTACTAAAAAAAATTATCAAAGATTATCATTATCCGGCATGGGATACAACCCCGGAACTTTTGGTTCAAGACGAACACCTGAGACTGTAAAACAATTAGCAGGTGCTTTTGACCCTAGAATAAATCCTAAATTAGTTCAGTTTATGATGGCAAACAGAGGCACTTCAGACGTACTGGCAAAAGTCATGGGCACGTACAAGGATGTTATTAAAGTTACTAAAAGACCAAGAAATGTAATCAAAGTAGATACACCAACATTTAAATTACCACCTAGATAGGAGTTAAAGAATGAGATATCAAGTACCATCATCATCACAAACAGCAGTGGATCAGCCGCCACAGAGAGGTTCTATAGAAGCTATTGATCCTGTTTCTACACCTGTGCCCGGACAATCATTAACTATGAGACCGGGAAGTCAGAAGTTTGAAAGACCGTGGAAGTTTACTGATCCTGATGATTGTGTTATGTTTATGATAGACAAGATGGAGGAGAACAGGGAGCTCAAAGAACAGCAACTGTCTCAAATAGCTGCTGGTGTTCCTATTGAGTACATTGTTAATACTATAGCATTTGTAGGTTTTTCAGAGGGTTTGTGGTCTCCTGATGTAGCAGAGCTTATTAAACCACCTCTTGCCATGTATTTCATACTTACAGCAACCGCTGAAAACATACCAATGGTTGTATTTAACCCTGAAAAGAATGACCAAGCTAAATTAAGCAATGAGGAGATTATTACAAACATGGCATCATTAAACCCTGAAGCATTTGAAATTATAGGGGAGGCTGTTATTGGTGAACAACAAAAAGAAGAAGACAGAGGAGGATTTTTAAAATTAGAGGACGATATAAAAGAGATGCCTGAGGAAGAAGAAATACAAGAAGATATTCAAGAAGGGGGGATGATATAAGATGATAAATTTATTTGCTTCAATAGGTGGAGGTGTAGGAGAGTTTAACGAACTTACTAGACAAAAAAGAGCTTTAAAATATGAAAAAGAATTATTAGCAGCTAACGAAATAAGTGATCTTAATTTATTTAAAAAGAAAGAAGGAATAAAATCAAATTTAGCAACAGAAAAACTCATAGCAGAAAACAGAATAAGTTTTGGTAATTTAAATTTTCAGGTAGAGGGAGGAGAAGTTACTCCTGTGCCTATATTTTATACTAGAGACTATACAAGTGAAGACAATCAAAAATCGTATTCTAACATGTTGCAAATAAACAATCTGTTAAATAACACAAAATTCACACTAGAAGATGGGGGAGAAGAAATTTCGTTGGGTCAGTTTTTAGCAAATGATTATATGACTGAAAAAGGAAGTAGAAAATACGCTGATATAACTAACGCTATTATGGATGAATTTAAATTACAGGACATTAACTTTCAAAAAACTTACAGGCCTACTCCTACAGAGGGTCAAGAAGTTGTTCTTAATGTAGAAAGCATTTTTGGTGAAGGTCAAATGAGCCCTCTCTTACGATTAATTCATAATTCAAACACAGCAGAATTAAGTGGTAAAACATTAGTAAATGGAAGTGTAGCTGAAAATTTACCAAGTGTTAATAAAATGAATGTTGTAGAAAAAGAGGGACAGCTTAGTGCTGAACTTGGAGAGAGTGTAAATGCAAAAGAACTAGACATTTTTGTAAGCAGATTTTCTACAAATAAAGGAGTTAGCCCTGACGAATTTAAACAGGAATATTTATACACACCTGACAGCAACAATGCTATTTTAGTTGCTGATAACAGCAAAATACGTATATTTCAAGCTGCTGCTAATTTAAGTAACATACCCGGTTTAAAAAGTAAAAACCCTACAAAAACCGTGTTAAGAGATAATGCTGCGATGTTTTTAAATAAAGAAGATGAAAATTTTTACGTTGGGGGAGAGGCCGATGGTTTGTTTCATATACAGGAAGCTATAGCTTTAAATTTAGATGGTGATAAAGGATCAAAAAAACAAGGGGGTTCTCCTTATTACAGTGTAATTACAAAACCAGATATAAAGGGAACATTGGAATTATATGGTTACAAAGAACCTCGTGATGTTGATAATGCATATAATTCTACAAACAATGTAGTAATAAGAGTTACAAATTTAGAAAGGGCTTTAGATGAATCTATACAACAAAAGGGAGGGGTAGCTTTAGGTATTTTTGCTGCGGCTGATGTTACCATAGCAGGGATAAGTGATATTCCTAGTCAAGTACGGGCTATAGCTAATAGTAAAAAAGTTAAAGCCTATATAGATAATTTTACAGGAAGTGGTGAACGATTAGACTTTAGTAGTGAGGAATACTTTGACGGTATACAAAACGATGCGTTGGAAGGCCAAAAAGAGTATAGAAATTTTGTATCACAATACGTAGACAATGGTGTTTTTGAAAATGTAGAAGACGTAAAGGCTAAGTATAAACTTTATAAAGATGGTGTGTTAAGTGAGGGCAAACAAAAAGATGCTCTTGAAAGTTTAGATAAAAGTTATTCTGCTATTATTAGATATCATTCATATTTATTAGCTTTTGAAATGGCTGCTGCTGTACAGGGCGGAGGAGACAGTAGAACCATATCCGATAGAGACGTAAAGATAATGCAAAATGTTATATTTTCTAGATTTATGTCTGGTAAAGATTTTAGAGCTGTATTAAACGAAATAAAAACTACTATGGTTGCTTATAGAGATTATCATGGTTTATTTCAAAACGGAAAAAATAAAAACTCTGTGGATATGATAAATGCTGCTGCTATGATGGTGGGCAGAGGTGGTCTTGTAGACATAAATGTTGCTGATGGTTACGATCCTCAAAAAATATACCAAAACACTATTGCTAGTTTTAAATCAAAAAATAATAAAGAAAATATAAAAGAAATAGATGTTTCTAACCAAAACTATGGAACACGTAAAGTTGAAAAAACTGATCTTAAAACAGAAAAACTTCCCACAGGACTATTGAATAGAATAAAATCGATGGAAATTGACTTTCGTAATGAAAATAATACAATTAATGACGCTAATTTTACATATATTACGGGGGCATTAAAAGCTATTGAAGCAAACGATAGTTTTAATATAAATACATTTTTAAACGAATTTAGTCCTGCATTTAAAGCAGAGTTAGAAAAAAGGATAGGCGATGGACAATAATCTATTAGATAAAAATACAATCAGAGAAAAAACTCAAAAGGAGTTAGAGAAAAATATTGCAATAGAAAAGAAAAAAGAACCTTCCTTATTAGAAAGAGGTGCTCAAAGTATAAAAATAGTTTCTCCAACTCTTGGTTTTGCTGCTCAAGAGGTTGTTAAATTATTAGAAAACCCTGAAGAATCTCAACTGAAGAATCTAAAGAAGTTAAAAAAAGAAACCACCAAAAAACAGCCTTTGTTTACACAACAAGATGATCAATTTGCTTTTGGTGAAGCTGACATAGGTTATTTTTCACTATCTCAAGAACAAAGAGACGCTGTTCTCAAAGCAGAAAAGAGACAACAAAATCAAAACATTTTAGACAAATTTAATAAAAAGTTTTTGGAAAGACCAGAAAATAAATTATTAAAGCCTAGCTTTGGTTACGACCCAGACAGAGATACGTTAATACCTCTTACACAAATAGATAGTACAGACATATCAACCCGTACTGATTTTGTATATTATCCAAGAAGTAAAAAAGTAGGTTACATTTTAGAGGATATGAATAGAGAAGAAGCTAAAAACGAAGCTCTTAAATACTATGACTATATGAAAAGCACAGGTTCTAAATTTTACACCCCTGATCATGAAGAGTTAAACTCTCTTACAAGAAGAATGATTGAGGCACAGGGTGATTGGAATTTAATTAAAGATATAATACAAGACGAAGAACCATTGCTGTTTGAAAATGCTCTTGAACAATTAAACAGTAATCCTGCTTATGATGATGTATCTGAGTTTACAAAAAGAAACATAGCCACTAACATGGCAGCTGCAAGAGCAGGGCTGTACGCTGTGCCTTCTTACTTATTAACAGTAGGTATGAGATCATCCGCTACTATAGACATGCTTCTTGATGTGTTACCACAGTTTGACGGGCTGTTTACATCTATGTTTACTACAGTAGCAAACTCTGCTCAGAGATTAGAAGAAGGATTTGAAAAAGCAGCAGAGTACGATGACAACAGAATATTAATTCTTGATGAAGACCCATATTCTACAAATCAAGGAGACACTATAAAAATTATAAATCCAAGTTATCCATATAAAAATCTGTACCTGAGTGAGGTAAGAGGTTTATTACAGGATGCAGAGGCACCTGACACATTAACAAAAGCAGTTCGTTATTTTGCTGATGACTTTGGTTTGTCTATGGGAGTGATCACAGCTGTGGGTAAACAGTCTTTAAATTATTACACACGCCTTTCTAAAATAGCTGAAAGAAATTTAAAGAACAGAGGTTTCAATGTTAAAAACATAGACCCTAAAATAGTTTTTGGAGAGATGAAAGCTATTAGAAATGCACAATTTGAAAAGTTAAAGAAAAACAACAAAGCAACTATAGGCAAAAGAATAGGAAAATATTTTGATGAAACTAGATTAGATTATGTAAAAAATCCATCTAAATATATGTTAGAGTTTGGAGCTTCAGAAGGTTTTATTAATCTAGGGTTTGCTGGAGGAGAAAACTATTTAAATTTATTAAAGTTTGGAAAAACAGAAGAGGGTTATGAAAATGCTTTTCAAGGTATTGTAGGTGCTGTTTTTGCAGGGATGACAGGTCAAATAAGCGTTGGTATTGGCCTTAATAAAGGAAGATTGCTTACAAAAAAAGTAGGAATTTTAGCAACAAGAGCAGCGAATAATATTTTTAGTTTAGACCCTACAGGAACAGTAGACAGAGCTCTTAAATATCTTGAAATGAAACCTGAACAATTAGAAGCACGTTTAAAATCTTCTGATCCTGTATTAAAAGCAAATAAAAACCCAGAGTTAGAAAAAAGATTAAGAGCATTTTTAACTAGACATGTAGAATTTGCTAGGGATAATCCTAAAGAAGCTCTTGTATATTTAAACGCTTTAAAAAGAAATAGAGATTTACTACAAGAAGCAGAAGATTTAGGTGTTATAGACAAAGATCAAGTTATACTAACACTTGGTCAGATGGCTGAAAATGACGTGATGAAAGCTGCTGAATATTATATAGGTCAAAATAGAACTCAAGCTACAAAAATGGACAAGAACTTTAATTTTCTTTTAGACAGTCAGACAATACTAAAAAAGAAAAACAGTTTACAAGAGCAGATAGACAAAACTCTATCTAAATTATCTGCTGCAGAATTACCTACAAACAGCCAGCTAAGTATATTTAGAGATTTACTACAGAAAAAGCAGGCAGAATTAGCGGGAGATACTAAAGAATTAGAATCTATCATTAGAAATGCTTTGGTGTATGACATGTACAAAATTATGGACGGTGTAGATTTACCTACAGAAACAGCTACTGTGATTGAAGAGATATTAACTGACAATCCTGCTCTTAGAAAATTATTGGACAGCGATGATGTAAAAAAACAAATGCAAGAAATAGCTCCTGATTTTAACTTACTTAAAAATATAAATGCTAAAACAATATTAGCCAGAAAAAAATATAACACTGCCATAGCAGAGTATAAAGGATTAAGTGAAGACAACCTAACAAAGTACAACGAAAATGATGTCATGGAATATAAAAATCCTATGACTGCTCAGATAATACAAGGATATACATCTAAAGTAGGTTTAACAATTGCTGAAAGATTAGATGATCACTATATGTTCTTTCACAGAAACCAATATCAAAAAGCATTTGATGGTTTAGACAATATACCAGATGATCTTAGAACAATAGACGTGAGTAATCTATTGTTTAAAGTAGACATGGCTAACAGAGAGGGTGTTTTAAAAGGAGATGAGTATTTTAGAAAAAAAATTAATCAAGTGGTTTCTCCACAATTAACAAGTAAATTAAGAGCAAACGCTGCTAAACTTGCAAACATCCTTAATCAAAACGGAGGTCAATACGATGTAGATGATGTTTTACAAATGGTAACACAAAAAGCCTTACGAACTAGACAAACAGCGATGGGCGATAGATTGTTAAGCCCGAACACTGTTTCAAACATAGAACTACTAGCTGTTTTTGATGGTTTTAATAAAACAAAAAAGTTTGGAGGAGGAGAAATTTTTAACACTACTGTAGATGTAGACGTTGACAATTTAGTAGATTTTAGAAAAACAACAAGCCATTATGAAAGAAAGTATTTTAAGGCAGACGCAGGTAAATATGAATTTTATAAAGACATAAACAAATTACACGATGAAGTATTTGATAACTACTTAAATTATATTTCTACTAAAGGCGATGCTGTAAAAACTATTATACAAGAGGGTAGAGATATAGAGCCCCCTCTTATGCAACTTGTAAATAAATTAAGAAAAGCAGAGACAGGATTTAGAAAACACAGAGAAAGACTAAGAAATAGTGATTTGTACAATATGTTTTTACAATTTTCTGAAAGAGTAGATAATGATTTGTACGAAGGTCTCTCTCTAACAGAAAAATCAAACAAAGCAAAAGAATTTATGGATGGCTCTTTTATACCTGAAGGTGCATCGCTACAAGGTCAATACTCTGGTAGAAAAAGAAACAGCAACATGCCTGCTGAGAATTTTTTTGATCAGTTATTTAAAAGATATGACAGTCCAAAATCTATTTTAGATGAGTTAGAAATATTTTTTGGAGTGAAAGAAGGAAATAGATATAGACTACCTAAACCGGGAGAGGCATCTTATGATAGCTTTAAGTTTTTTATGAAAGCTATGAATGATTATGTCAGTGCTAGGTATGCGAAAGGGCTAGATAATTTAAAAGCAAAAGGTAAACAGACTTTATTTGAAGATAAGATAAAAAAATATTTGAATGCAGATTTTGAAAATTACAGCATAACAGACCTTAAAAACATAACAAAAGATTTAGGTGTTGATAATATTTTAAAAGAGTTAGATGAAGATTTTATTAAAAAAGTTACAGGTTTAGATGATGTTATCAAAAGAAGTTACAATGACAAGGATTTTAACTTAGCAGGATCGGCTATGTATGAACAGGTATTTAAAGCAGCATACCTAAGTCCTAAAGTAGAAGAAAGTTTATCAAACTTAGTTACAACGATACAAAAAGAGTTAAAAATAAAACAGCCTCAATATGATGCAGCAGCAGAGAAAGCAAAAACTTTGACTAAAATAGCAAATGAGATAGTTTCAAAAGGAAGTGCTGTATATAATGCTGCCGATTTTTACAAATTAGCTGTAAAAGAAATGGACGAACAAGGCAACAGTAAATTCCTAGACAAAATAATAGAAGTTGCTGTAGAGAATAATGCATTTGGAGAAAACACTAAAGAAAAAGCAGAAGCTGTAATTGGTAATATATTATCTGTAGGTTTTCAACATACACATACAAGAAAAGGTAAACTAAAAAGTTGGACAGAAGGTAAAAGTGCAAAAGAACTAGAAGAAGGAGATTTAAACAGAACACTAGATCAAACAGATGACGCTAAAACAAAACTAGGACAAGATGAAAAAGCCTTGAATGCTGATATAAATTCTATGCAAAAAACATCAAAGAATGCTCCAAAATTTGAAAATGAATTTTTTGTAGATGCAGATACAGGCATTGAAGAGTTGGTTAAAAATAAAGATTTCTTTGTTAAATATGTAAACAAAGGAGATTCTAAAAACTATAAAAAGTTAATGGTAATATTTCAACTGTCCAGAATAACAAGAGAGTCAGGAGAACAGACAGCAAGGGCATTGAATTTAGTTGATCCTACACATGGTAATGTGAAGTTTGGTTTTAATCAAGCTATGTCTAGGATAGCTGCTGTGTATTCTGGAAGAGCTTCTTTTAGATATCCAATGGCAGAGATGAGTTTTGCACTGATGCAAAAAAGAGAGGCCGATGCTATATCCGCTTTATTACAGGCAGATCATGAGTTTGTAGATTTAGTTTTTGAGGTGATGCTCACAGGAGAAGTAGACCCCGGTAAGTTAAAACCTAGAGTGGTAGAAAGTTTCTTTGTAGATATGTTAGCATTATCTCCTGCATACATTAATTCATTTTTAGAAGGATCGCATGATATATCTAATGATGTTATAGAAAGAGATGTGATATCTTCACTATCTGATGAAGCACTTGGTATAAATAAAATAATACCACCTCCTGAACCCATTGAACAAGACCCGTCTGGTTTAGAAGAGTTTATAGGTTCTCCAAGAGCAGCTAGAGAAGCCTCAAAATATAAAAAGAATGTTATAAGTTATAAAGCATTTTTAGCAAAATTAGTTAAAGATCAAATGGACAAAGATGAAAAACTTAAGTTCTTTGATGTTTTAGATGCGACAGTAAAGAAATTAGAAACAGTGCCTTTTAAAGAAATACAAAGCACAATCAAATCATTAAGGAGGTAAATATGAACGAAGAAGAAAAAAGAAACCTAGGCAGAGCAGACATGAGTGCTAGAGTACCTACACCCATGACAGATGCAATGGCAATGAAACCTGCTGTACAGCGACCAGTTGAAGTCAAGGTTAAACCTGACGATAAGATGTACGGTGGTGGGTATGTGAAGAAGTATGCACAGGGCGGTGGAGTTCGTAAAGTAAACTACACCTAGTGTATCGTCTTATTAATATCCTTTTGTAATTCAATGGCTGCTGCCGTGAGCATCTTAATCATGGCAACAATCATTGCTGTATTTTGATACTCCGGATTCCAATTATCCATAGCCTCTTCAAATAGTTCAGGATCAATATTACTTTCTTCTATAGCTATTTTACCATCTGCATTTAAGTATACAGAAAAGCTAAACAGCAACGCTTCTTTAGGTTTCTTCATTGTCTATCAATTCACTCCACTTCGATAGTTTTTTGTTTTTCACCTTCACTCTCTCATCGAGCTCATCCCAACTAACAATGTCAAACTTCACTAACAGTTGTATCATAGCGTAGACATCTCCTATCTCTTCTTTAAGCAATTGATTATCTCTATGGTTATCTTTCCTGATAGCCTTACTACACGCTTGCACTAACTCACCACACTCTTCCATGGTGATGACCATCAGTTGTAACAGTGCATCTTTACTCATCATATATCCACCAACTCACAGACACCAGCTGTACAGGCTAGTTCCTGTGTCCCTTTTGTATTATCCTCCTTCTCAAAGTCTTGTAACTTACCCCAGTCTATGTTTCTAGGCATCTCACTATGTAACTTCTTATACTGCTCCTCATCAATATCTTGATACGGTGCTTGCTTGTACGTGTGATCTGAGAATGGTAAGAAGGACACGCCTGACAAATAATCAAAGTTATCCCAACACCAGTTACCCACGTTGACCCATTCCTGTTCTTTGACTGATATAGTTACAGACGGCTTATGTTCACACCAATGGACAGCGTAGGTTTTCCACATCTCTAACTGTTCGATTGCGGACATGCTGGTTCTAAACACAGCATCCTTCGCTGTCTTCATTGGGAAGGAGAACACCGTAGTATGTTCGGGCTTCATCACGTCAGGCTCATTCGGTATGCCTTGTGATTTCATAAATTCTGTAAGTGGGTCTTTGTTATCTCCCCTGACTGTTCTTATGTAATACGGATTGTGTCTAGCATGTATACCACTAGCACTATCTACTAGTTGACTGACTGTACCGGAAGGTTTAACACAGGTGATTGCTGTGGACTGTGGTATGCCAAGTGTGCTTGACCACTCTTTGTTTACAGCGACAGCCTTCTCTCTCAACTTGTTCAGTCTATCTACTAATTTAGAATCATTCTTATTTAGCAAAGTGCTATCCATAATACCTGTAAGCGACACACCGAGCAGTCTCTCTTCTTCTGTATTATCCTGCCATCTCTTACGCAAGTAACCAAAGTTTGTAAGTGTTGCCTGTATAGTACCAAGTATAGTAGCATGTTCTACCTTATCTAACAACGTAGCCATGCTGTCTGTAGGTCTCACCACGACTTCCGTCAGGTTACAGAACTGATTAGGTCTGAGTATAATCTCTGAACAAGGGTTCGTACCGAAGTCCCAATCTGCGTTACGTCTACCATTCTGTCTAGCTTTCTCCTGTGCAGACACTCTGTTGAAGATGCCTCTCTCACCAGACTTGCTCTCATACAAGGACAGCCACTCTTTCATAAATATACCAGCATCAGGTTTTTCTGTATAGGCTACAGAGTTGTTGGCAAGTGCTCTCTCTGGGTTGGTGTCCCACCAAGCACCAGATTTAGCCATTCGCAATCTTTGGTCAGAGAGATTACTCAAAGATATAAGAGCAGACCTACGAACACCCCCAACAACCACGACCTCACCTGTTTTACAGACTATATCATGACACTCCATAGCATTTAACTTTCTACCTTTGGCACCCCTGAACTTTTCTATAGTAAAGTCAAACAAATTTACTAACGGTTGTGGGCCACTGGCTCTACCACCAAATGTTTTTAATCGCTGTCCGGCAGGTCGTATTCTGTTTACGTTTATCTTAGGTATTCTATTTGTATACAGGTACGATATCAAATCTCTAAATCCTCTAGCCCATCCCTCTTTGGAATCAGCTACAGAGATGACATCATCTGTATGTTCAAACTCTCTATCTGGTATGGTAGGTAGTTTATCTACGTACTGTCTTTCAACAGAGAAACCTACACCCGTACCGTTCATTAGTATGTACAGCACCTCATCAAAAGAACGAGGGCTGTCTATAGGTACATACGAACAGTTGTACCCTGCTATGTTTTCTCTGCGTAGTGCTTCACCAGCAGTCATCAAAGCTCTCATGGATGGCATGACAGATGTTGTAAGTATAGCATCTTCTATCCTGTCCCACGTACTATTCTCAAACTTCACACCGATATTTCTATCCATGTGATCTGCAAAGAAATCAATCAATCTCTGCACAGTCTCAGACCACGTCTCTCTTCTACCTTCTTCAGGTTTCCATCTTGAGTATCGTGACATGTGTATAAATGATTGATACTCTGTAGGTAAAAAATTACTTTTCGCCATATTCAATCTCCAAAATCATTTCTAAATAGTGTATTGCTTTATGTATATCTCTTGCACCATCACCTTTTCTTCTGTGCCTAGTAATGTATTTTAAAGCATTGCCTTCACAGAAAGTCAAGTTGTTCTCCATGATATAATCAATAGGCTGTATCTTACAATCCTTATAGTGATTACCACCCACTTGCTTGTTACGGGCAGCAAGTTTCTGTATATCTGTTTTCTTAAAACCTTTCTCTTTCACAGTTTCTTTGATTGCATCATCCATCATACCCATACTAATCATCCTTCCCTTCTGGCTGGAACTCAAACTGAATAACATTATCATCTTCTTTCTTATCCTGTTCAAGAATGAATGGTTGTTCCACATCTGGCTTACTAATTTTTGTGTCTCTATATATTGCAAGTTGACCTCTCTCTAATAAATATTCTGGTTCATTTAAAATGGTTGCTGTAATTCCTCTCATGACTGTATAGCCATCAGTAACCTCCTTCTTTTCTGTACTATCATAGCACATAAAATCTGTAGCACCGTTAGGTTGATCTCTTATGATAATTACATAAGAACCTTTGGGTATCTTCTTTCCAAACTCTTTAAATATTTCTGCGTTATCAGACATCTAGCCACTCCTTTGGTAAAAATTTATCGCACCATTTTATTTCGTATCTATCACACCATCTACCATATGTTGTTTTAGAACCTTTGTACAGCTTTGAATTAGCATTGAGAAACAAAAATCGTATGTCTAGTTCTGGTTGCTGTTTCTTGATGAGTAAGTGTTTACCTCTATCTGAAGCTGTAAACTGACCCTTCACCTCTACAAAAAACCCATATTTTTTCAAGTAAAAATCTGGCGTGTAAGTGCACTCTTTAATATATTGTATAGGATGTTTCTCATACTCATACGCTATCTTCTTCTTCACCAGTTGCTGTGCTACGTTCAATTCAAAGTTCGATCTGAACCCGTGTGACTTCATACTCATAGTGTTCGTATGTCCTTTGGTGGATACATGTCAAATATCTCTGCCATCTCATCTCGTATGGCTCTCATAGTATGAGGTGACTTCCTTTCCATATCGTGCAACACATCTGTCCAATGCCCTATAAAAAAACAAACTAATGCACCTCTATCCAACAGAGATTTCATAACCGTCAAATCTTTTCTAAACAAAACCATTTTATCTTCAAACTGTACGTCAGGCCAGAAACCTGTGTACATACTCCCATACTTCTCATCAACCATTATGTATGATTTTCTCACACGAATAGGTATTTTTCTGCTGTTATTTCGTATTTCCATAATCATCTCAGGGCCAGACAATTCATCTTCTGACTCTGGATAGGCAAAATATACTCTATCGTTCATAAATATATCACTACGGTTGACGTTAGTTTGAAAATACAAAGGCATTTATATTTCCCTTCTTGTAAGTTTACTATACCAAACAGTCTTTGGATACTTTGCTGTAGAGCCTACCTTTCTATGCATGATAGCATCCGGCCAACACTTTTTCTTAAAGTCACAGAAACCACAGATGCTGGGCAGTAATCTGTTTCCTGTTTTCTTCTCCTGTTTATACTCATCTTTGTATGTCTCTGTTGTATCTGAGAAACAGCGTTTGAATTTCTCACCAGTTATCAGAGCATTTAAATTTTTCCGTGCAAGTTGTAAGAACTCTTTCTTATCTTCATCCTGTACGATTGGTGCCTCACAGACAACCCACTCCCCACTTGCTTTGTTTATGACTATCCACCCACCGAACTCCTTGCCTACAGACTCGCTGTACAGATAACCTTGTGTGATATACCCAAAGGCATCATCACTTTTAATTTTCTTATATCCTCCCATCTCACCGAACTTATGATCGAAAGCGTATGGACTTGCTGACTTGATGTCCCACACCTTATCGTCTATGATAATATCTAACGTGCCATTCACTTCGTTCTTACCTAGTTTTAACTTCACACGTTTCTGTTCGTCTTCTACATTTACACCTGCGGCTTTCAGAATCAGGATTGAGATAGCCTCTACAAGATCACCGAATATAAATCTAAGGATAGCATTATACTCAATGGCCTTCTCGACACCATCTCTTTCCATTTTCTGTTGGCAAAGTGGACGGCCTAAAGAGGACATGCGAGGCCTCCATTCATCAGAGGAAGGATTGAATTGCTTATGAATGGAAGCTACACACGCCTCTTTAAACTCGTCTACAAGTTTAGGGTCTAGCTCTACGCCCTCTTTCGAGACCTTACTGAGAAAACCCTGTACTTTTTGGATGATTGCACTATTCATTTACAACTGTGTCGAAGCTCTCTTTATCTCCACGAGCTTCCTCATGTTTTTTCATGATTGACTCGTTGTAACCCTTCACAGTTTCCATAAATTCATGCATTAACTTATCATCCCCTTCAGTCCAGTCAGCTATCTGCCCACGAGGCGTTAGCTCTGCTTGAAAATAGATGTTCCCACCTTTCTTTTTTCTTACAGAAGACAGCCCGATAGTTGTCAACCACATAGGTTGCTTTTGTTTATGCAGGCTTTTTAGACAGTCGCTTGCCGGAACGAAGTTCGCACCCTTTGCGTACCACACGCTAGGAATATCTTTCTTCTCTACAGCCTGACCCTTTTTATCTTTCGCCCCTTCAAGAGTAACAAGTCCGTAGATATTCTGGTTGCACTTTACACTTTTCTGTAACACCCACTCAGGGCTGTCCTTTGGTAAAGACTCCAGCTCATTCGCATCTAATCGACCACACTTTAATCCTCCTTCAGTGTCGTAAAACTCACTGTTGAAAGACGGTGCCTGTACAGTCATAGATGAGAATTGACCTTCTTCATTGTCCCATACCGAATAAGAGTATGTTCTCATGAAGGGTCTGATCACTGCCTTCTCACCGTAGAATATACCATCGTCTGTAATTAAAGAGAAATGTCCACGAGGTAGAGCATTCCCCTCTTCATCTTCAGATGCGTGATTTATTGATAGTCGTGCCAACCCTTTACTTGTAGTTGGCATGTCTGCTGCCTGTCCAGTCAACTTCATCATATCATCTATAGATGCCGTTGATATCTTTTCAGGCAAGTTGGTCTCCATCGTCATAGTTTCGGTCATATTTGTAACACTCCTTTCTGGTCTAGCCAGTTATAACCAATTTTCAATTCGATTCCAATAGGCATATCATACTCTATGTCATACCTTCGTATACATTCAGACTTTATGGATAGCATTGCTGTCTTTAGTGCTTCTATCGCTAGCTCCTTTTCGGAGGGATAGACATCAAGTACGATGGAATCATGTACTGTATTACAAATAATAGACTGCATAGTATTCTTTGTCAACATCTTTTTTAAATAAACTAATGCAATAGGTAGCAAATCCGCTGTAGCAAAGCCTTGCACAGGATAATTTTTTATTGAAGTTGAGTTGGTAACACCACCATGACGTAATCTATATGTGTTTTCAAATGCAAAATGTCGTCCATTTGGCAAAGTGATTTGCTGTTCAGTTACAGCCTCGTTACACAAGTCTTCATGCCACTTGGTTACTCCTTTATACTTATCTTTAAATGCTCTGTAATATTCAACCTGTTTTGGTGTACCCATTAAACCACCGTACAAAGGTTTGAATGTGTCAGCTTTGGCATCCTGTCTAGACACTCCAAGTATGGATGCTGTATAGGCATGCACATCAACATCATTTTTTACATCTTCATATACTTTCTGATCCTTTGATAGAAATCCTGCTACTCTAAACTCAAGCTGTGAGTAATCACCCTCTAAAATATAACCACCTTGCCATCTACTCACTACAACTTTACGAACAGGAAACGTACCACCTCTAGGCATATTTTGAAAGTTTGGATTTCTAGAGGACAGCCTGCCTGTTGATGTGACACACTGCATGTACTGTGGATGTATCTTATCTTTTTTATCCAATCCTTTTTCTATCCCGTAAATGAAAGTTTTCAAGTATGTTTTGATAGCATTATACCGACTATAGGATTCTATAAAAATTTTTTGTTGGGAATTTGCGGATGAAACCAGTTTGTCAATCATGTGCTTATCCGTTTTAAATCCATGCACTGTAATATCATCTACACTGTTGATGTTCATCTTAAATCCAGCTATGTCTTTCTGTCTTATGTATACTACGCCTTTGCCTCTACAGGCTTTACATATTCTTTTCTGTTTACCAATAGTTCCGTCTTTCTTCATAGCATAGAAATATCCAGAGCCACCACATTTATTACAAGATTCCATTTTTGTCTTGTACAGCAATCGTGTCTGTCTAGCTATGTTTTGTGATAAGACAGCAGGTGTCATTCTCTTTGGTCTTTTCTTACGTCTACTGTTACCTCTGTCTTCATACCCAAGATTAAATATCATAGCCCATCTTTTTTTGTCTAATACCTCTCGTGAGAATATAACTCGTGATCTATCTTCACTGCTGTCCAGATTAATCTCTGTATCACCCATGACACGTTTTACTTCGCTAGTTAAGAATGATTCTAAAGTACGAATCTCCTTTGTATACTCGTCCTTAATGGTGTTAAGGTTATCTCGGCTGATTTGTATACCATCTAATTCCATGTCTGTCAATAAATCACACATTTCATTTGTCAGTGTAAGTGTGGCTTTCAATCTCTTTGGCATATTGTCAAGCTGTGCCTCAAACAATTCTTTTGTAACTTGCACGTCTGCTTCACCGTATTCTTTTACGATAGGCCATGGTATCTTTTCAAATGATATTTTATCCTGTAGATACTTTTCTGTCAGATCAGTTTTCTTCGGTGATACTGCATATCTCTCACAACATTTCTTTAATGACAGTGGCACCTTACTACCACCATTTATTAAATACTCAGCTATCATGGTGTCATATACATCTCCTGTATAAGTAAACCCACAGGCACGCAACCACTTCAAATCAAACTTTATATTATGTCCTACTAATAATTTAGTCATGTTCAGTACAGCCTGTAACTGTCTCTTTGCATTATCAGTTGGTGGTCTATCTTTATGATAAAAACATAAGTAATCTTTGTTACCCTCACAGTCATAACCCACAGACACCAACATGTTTCCTGTGTGTGGATCAGCGTCTGTCTTCTTATCTGCCAACACTTGAAATGTTGTCTCTACATCTAATACTGTAATCATGGGATGTACCTCGCTTTCTTAATATCTATTCTGCAAGTGACTACCCCATGCCATCCTGTCAGTTTATTTTTACTAACACACAAATGTCGTATGTAGTCTTCTTCGTCTCCAAAATTCTTGCCTATACCTATAATAATGTCAGCCTCAGCGGCTTTGCCTGTACGGGAGTTTTCTAACATGCCAAAGTCAATCTCCTGTCTGTTGTGTGCTTCATAACTTGCTTGTGACACAGCCCATATCATACAGTCTCTTCTTTTTGCAATAGCTCTTGATGTTTCATAGATAGCTCTCAGTTTTTCATCAACTCTAGCATAGCTGTCATTGATACTTACTTTGTCAAGTTGGTCTACAAAAACAATGTCAGGTTTATGTGTCTCTACAAACTTATCAATCTCTGTAATAGATATTTGTCTACCCTCTAATAAAAGTAAGTTAGGTTTAATTTTGTCAATGTAAACCTCATCTGCACTCTTAACATCTTCTCGTAACTCATTGACTGTTTTGCCTAAATAGGAACAAAAGATTCTACCCTTTACCATTCTTCCCGGTTCTTCATTTGCAAAGTACGCTACCTTGTACCCTTGTTTGATATACTCAGACACTAAGTATGTACAGAAAGTTGTCTTACCTGTCTCTGGTCTAGCAAAGATAATACCTAAGTTGCCTCTACCTACACCGTTTATTTTGTCACGTAATGGTGCTAGTGCGAATTGAAAGTCAAACCCTTTGTCACAGCTTTCTAAATATTGAGATACATTGTCATCAACCTTTACAAAATTACTGTCATCCGTAGGCTGTTTGTCAATCAATTTGTCAACTAAGTTTTGCAGTCCAGCGTAGTCACCATTGTGACCTAACCAAATGTCAGTCGCCTTTGATCCTATCTCATGTGCTTGGTTTCTTCTCCAGAAATTTATCACCAAGTCTTTTGCTAACTCTGAATTGCCTGTATAGTTTTTTAAATCTCTAATTACTTCTTCTATCATATCACGGCTACTATCTGGCATTGCAGGGAACTTGTCTCTGTGTAAGTTAACAAGTTCCTCTACAGTTAAATCGCTGTCATACTTTATGTGAGCATAAGCAATAGTATCGAATATAGTACCCACTCCATTGGCAAACATCTCCTTTCCTATTATGTCATTTACTTCCTGATAGAAGTCTCGCTTTAAACAGTGTGCTAGTAATTGTCTTTCTATTGTCATGAACTATACACTCTGAATTTCTCGTTAATTTTGTCAATGTCCCATGTCTTGATGTCTGTCTCTATAAAAAGATTATGTACAGACATATGTGCAAACAACTCTTTAGCAATGGTCAGTGACTTTTGACTTGCATCTTTGTCAAGAGCAACGATTGCTGTTTTAAATTTCTTGATGTAGTTTATATAATTGTCAACTAAGTTTGTCCCCATTAGTGCTACACCAACTACACCCGCTTGTGTTACTGCACAGGCAGATGCACAATCCTCTACAATCACACAAGTGTCAGCTTTATTGTTAGTGACAAACGGCACACGACTAGCACAGTATCGCTTCCACTTTGGTTTGCGATTTGTCAGCGACCTACCCACAGCATCAATTAAAACATTGTCATCATCATATATCAAAAAAACTACCCTGTTCTCTCGTACATCATGTTCTAGATTCGCCAACTTTTGAGAGTAAGCATAATAGATATTATTATTTTTTATATACTGTACAGCTTTTTGTGACCTAGACACAGGCACGAAATACTGTCTGTACATACTAAGTGTCAGTCGTTTTCTCTCCTTCTGCATACGAGCAGTTGAAAAGATTCCGTGCCGAACTTTGCCAGAAATACCACAGCCAGCGTAAAAACAGTTATAAACCACACTACCACCAATATTAGTAGCAGAGAAAGAATTTTTGTGACCACAGACAGGACAGTCACTACGCATTGTGACACCTTCCTGTATAGCCATAGCATCAATGTAACCATTTATGTTTACTCCTTTGTTCTTCATACATTTACCAAAAACAATATCAGACTAATAACTAGCAGTACAGGAAAAATATGATTAGTCCATGTCTTTACCTTTTTTGTTTTCTTAAACCACTTACCTGTCGCTTTTAATCTTCTGTCTCTCGCTTTGTTCATCCTTCTCTCTCTTACCCCAATATACTAAATGAAAAGCACCGCAGTTAGGACAGGATAAATTTGTCACTATCTCATGCTCTTCATCATCTTCACAATCATGGTCGCCACCCCAAATTAACTCTGTATGGCAATTATAACATTTCACTTGTTACCTCTAAATATCACAACAGCAGACGGAAACGGTGCTGTACCCTTGTTTGAAAAACTTAGTCTACCTCTCAAAAACCTTACTTCTCCCTTAAAACAGTAATCATGCCAATACGCTGTGTCTGTCCTAGCTGGTATCAAACAAACCACTGTCGCACCTCTTTTACTTTCTGTATAGGCTTTTTTTATCCAGTCTTTGATTTCTCTACCATACGGAGGATTCATAAATACAGTATCACCAGACCAATCCTGTTCTAATCCATTATCTAATACTGTATAGAATTTCTTGCACAGAGCAGATAACTCTGTACAGCAAGGATCAAGTGTAAATTGAAACTCTTTGTCCAATTTGTCAAACAAATCTTTTGGCGTGTACCACTCGTTGCTGTTGCTAGAGAAATGTACTTTATTTATCATTACGCATCTCTGTAAGTTCCTCTAC
>VTLG01010530.1_pt1 | contig 26107 bp, 22 predicted proteins | sample 4694571 | NCBI WGS metagenome assembly VTLG01 (sample SAMN12604809, study PRJNA352737) | marine metagenome | biome: ENVO:00000447; feature: ENVO:00000209|ENVO:00000569|ENVO:01000036; material: ENVO:00002151; isolation source: viral sequences binned using virsorter ...
CCCTTCCAGTTCCGTCTTTCATGTAATTCTTGTAAAAAATGCCCCTCCAGAATCGCCTGTAAGGGGCTTGAAATTTTGTCTGGGTATGTTTGTACCCTCGATTATTCGATTCCTAGACCCTTTTTGACGATCTGTAATGCTCTGTCGTCTAGTTCGTTATCAGTGGATTCAACTAATTTTTCTAGTAGTTCTACTACAAATTTCTTGAATTTCTCACTTTTTAAAGAAGTTAAAACGAGTGGTTTTATTAGTGCTAACATCTTTTGTCTCTTTTTTTAATAATGATTGGATAGGTACTACGTCAGAACAAAGGTGATAAACCCTTGATCCGGGTAGCAGCGTAAAGCCACGTTGCATGAATTTTGTACAGTTGTCTATACGGACAAGCTCGTAATCTAATTGCATCTTCTCTTCTTGACGTTTAGCTATGGCTTTACATTGTTTTAGACCCTCTCTATCTAGAGGAACCATGAAGTTAACTTGAAATCCCCAGTTCTCATTTAGTTGATAACTTGAAGGGTATAAGTCTCTTGTATCTTCATCCGCTGTGTACGGATTGACATGGTTCCCCATATAGAAAGGACTAAACGTCATTGTTGATCCATTACATTGAATGTTTGGACCATAAGACTGCCGTGACGAAGCTCCATTGTTCTGGAATTGCACGGCAGAATTGGTAACATTTCCGGTGGCTGCTGCCACGGGGTTACTATTATTATTGGTATCTCCTTCAGCTAATACTGGGCTTACTGTGAGAATACAGAGAGCGAAGTAGTAGTGGAGTTTATTGTGTAATTTCTTGTAGTATTCCATTCTTCTACAAGCCCTGCTGCTCTAGTTGTTGTTTCTAGATTCCAAGGCAAAGTGGGATCAGTAACAGTAAATACGACATCGCCTCCAGCGATACCAGCACTAGCTGCTGCTGAAACGTTTGATCCAGACCAAGAGTTAACGGCTGCACCGAAAACTTCCTTTACTTCTACTTCAGTTATAACTTGAGTAGTAGTGGTCGTAGAATTCATACTCCCTGTTGTGAACTGGGGAGTGACAGTATTGGCTCTAGCTATGCTGGGTGCTAACAGAGCTAAAAGCAAGATTAGTTTTTTCATGCTTTTGGTTTGTCTTTATGTGCCATAGGACATACAGGTGGTTTGCTTCCACCGTTCTTACCAGTAGTCAAGCCGAATGTGGCAAGTGCTCCCGTAAAAACGCTGGCTACGAAAGTGATATCTGAGTTACCAGATTTCTTAACCATAGGGATATCAACGTAGTTCATCGTAATAATGAATCCACTCCAGACGACAACTCCCAATCTTACAAAAGTACCAAGTACTTCTATTTGATGTTCCTTATCTTCTGCGACATCTTTTAATTTACCTATTAGTCCTTTTTCTTTTTCTTTTTCAGGCGGTTTTCCTTCCATTTTTTAATTTTATTATTTAAAAACTTCGTTATTCTTTCCTTTAAATCCTGAATAATAGGTGTTGCTACACTTGTTGCTGCTACTGCTGTAACAGCTGTAATTACTGTAGGAACTAATACTTCAGGCGGTGGAATAGGAATTGGTGGTAAAGGTGGTAAGTTTAAAACAGGTGTTGAAGTTTCAACAGTTTCTATAGGTTTCGTACCTTCAGGTTCTTTAAGATCACTAGGAGGAACTACTAAAGGTTTATAAAAAGGTACGTCTGCTGTTGGTAAAGGTATAGATATTGTTTCTATTTTTTCTACTGGCGGAATTACTATGGAAGGTATTTCCATTAATAATTAGGGTCTGCTGGATATTGAGTCATATTGTATTTCTCAAACTTACCATCTGAATCATAGGTTGCACCATATAGCGTAACTAAAGCTGCGGTATCTGCACAGTTTGTTATTTCTGTTTCTCTGGTATTACAAGCTGTTCTAACAGCATCACGATATGTACTGATTGTTGAAGGAATTGCAGTAGATTTTTCTGCTTTTCTTACAACGTACCAATCATAAGGAGCTAATAAACTACCAGCAGTTGCTTTTTCCTGTGCTTTTAATTTTGATTTAACACCTAAAGTAACAACCTGATTTCCATTTTCATCTTTTAATAAATCGCCTTTTTTATAATTACCATCAGGATCATCTTCAGAATAAGTTGCATCTACATCATCTAATGCTTTGGCAGTTCCATCACCACTATAAAAACGTGAGTCATATACTGGATCTGGATCGTCTGCTACCTCAGTAATACCAATAGCTTCTTTTTCAGCTTTGGTTGTTAATCTTAACCAATTAGCAGGGTAGTTTATATCGTTGTGACAAAATGCCACATCAACTGCTAAAGGTTTTCCGTCTAATTTAAATGCCATTATCTTGCTCGTGAGTATTTGAATGGTGATTCTGCAAATGCTAAATAAATATATGTTGTTCCATTTGCATTTACATGAGTACCGCTTGTTCTGGATTTAAATCCATTTGATAAAAAATCTATACTAAAACTACTTGATGTGTCTTCAGTTGTATTGCTGTTTGCAAGCAAAGTTTTATTAGCAACATTATATGTATCTCTTGCGGTGTCTTTTATAACCCAATGTGTTGAACCGCTAGTTGATTTTATCAGAACCCAAGCTGGTCTGAAGCCTGTGAAAACAAACGTGCCATCAGCATTTCCGCTGCCTGTATATGACCCAAACTTGCTATACCCTGCTACTTCGCTGAAACAATATGCAATATAATCATTACTGGATTTGTTAACACCATCTAAATCATTTGTACCATTAGTACCAAATCCAAAAGTTGTGCTTGTAATTGCTTTTATTCCACCAATATTATCATGGGTATAAGAACCATTTGTTGCATTTAAAAACAATCCTTGAGTAGCATTTGTACCATAATAACTATGATAAACTCTCCACCAATATGTCCCAGTTCTTTGTTTTATTGTAATAAAAGCTGGATTAACATTTAGACCATGACCTACAGTATCACTAACATTTCCACTTCCACTATATTTAACAATAGAAAACCCTGCTGTTGTATTAGCTCTTACCTGTGCGGAAATATCTCCATCAGTATTGGTTACTGTAGTTCCGCCAGCGTTCCAGTTCCATGAAACATAATCTTCACCATTTTGGTTTGTATTATCACCATCTTTCAGAGTGAAACCATCAGAATCAATAGAATCCATATGGTCAGTTGAATCATGTTCAGCACTTGTACTATTAGTCGAAACTCTTTTGCCAGCACCTCTTACTGTGTCATAAAGATTATTCCAATCAGTATCATCTCTATTCTTAATCCACACTAAATCAGGAGCAAAACCAACTTCAGTAATTTCTCGTGCGTCTGTAGAATTACCTGTATAAAGCTTAGTATTAAAATGTTGATTAGGTAGCAGTATTGTTGGGTCTGGTAAGTTTTCTGAACATATGGCTAGAAATCCAGTTGGGGGTGCATATTTAAATACACCTAAACCATTAGCATCTGTATTACCTTGTGATGTTTCGTTACCGTCAAATGTATCGTCTTGCCCAAAATTAAAAAAACAAGATTTATTATCATAAGGAGCAGCAGAAGGACTCACTGTTGCAGTTAATCCTGTTTTTCCCGGATTAGTTCCGTTTGCTGGATCACCAGAATTAAACCAACTATTATTTTTTGCTATATAAAATTTGCCATTATCCATATCTAAAGCAAATCCTAGAATGTCTCCATCAGCTTGGCTAGTGCCATAACTAGAATCTCCTCCATTAGTTCTTAAATTTCCATTATTTTGCCTAATCGTTGCACTATTTGAGGTTTCTCCTCCTCTAGTTGATGAAGTTATGTCCTCTTCTGTATCAGTTATTCCTATAAAACTATGTGCCCAAGAAATTAATCTAGCTTCCCAATACCATTTGCCAGATGAAAGGCCAAAAGTAGCTCTTGCAGTTCTAAAACCATGCGATGTAAATACTTTAAGATTTCCATCTGAGATAGCTAATCGAGTATCAGGGTCTTTATCATTTGGATTTATCGTGCAAAAATTATTTGTAGGACTATCTTTTACAGCATCAGTTGTTGCAAAATTATTTGGTGTAAAGTTGTTGCCGTTACCGCTTGAATCTTTTCCTAGTGTCGTTGATGTTGTGTTTGAATTATCTGTAAATGCTAAATACCAGCCATTATTTCCATAAGTACCAGCGTATTCTATTGGTTTATAATAACCAGTAGTTGCATCTGTTTCAGCAAAGTTGGTAGGGTCTAAAGATTGACCATCAACAAAATGAGCTTCAGCAATATAACCTCTGAAGAATCTAGTAGCACCGCCATTTATAGCATGAGAACCTAAATATTGTTCTCGACTTGCTTTGTTCCATGTAATATTCTGGTTTTGAGAAAGACTGTTGCCAAGTCCTATATCAGTTCCATTTGTATATACCCTCATTCTGTTTGATTGTGTTCCCTGTGTTGTGTCGCATTGAACAACAATGTGCATCCAAGCTGTAGGATCTCTATAACTACCAGCACTTATATTTGTTCCCATTCCTGACGCACCATCAAAAGTTTCAATTTTAAAGTCATTACGACCTACAGCAAACTGAAATCCTCTTGTGGAAACTGAACCTGTATTGTAATCATTACCAAATAACAACTCCATATCGTTGCCGTTAACTGTACCATCACGTTTTATCCATAGACTCATTGTCCATATTTTTTGGTTCGTAACACTACTTACACTTGTTCTTTTTAAATAAGCATCATCAGTTTCGCCATTAAATCTTAAACTTCTTTCTATCTCATAATCAGTAGAAGCATTTGAAGATCCAGTCCTTATATTATCTGAGAATATTGGCATTTAACCTCCTACTAATAATGACGCTACTGCGTGTACTTCACCACTAGCTTTCACAACATAATCCACACGATCAACCTTATTTGCAGTTGTAGTAAACGTAGGTACGGTTCCGCCAGCCCATTTAAAAGCTGAGTTAAAGGATGGCACTCTACTACCAGTTCCGTCTTGGGTCAAAAATATACTTCCGCTTTGCCCGACTGCTTGGTTACTAGGAGCATTGATCGTAAGATTAGCGTTCATAGTTATTAAAAAATATGCAGATGCACCAAAATCAGGAGTAAAAGCACCATTAACAGCCAAGTAATCAGTTGTATTACCTTCACAACCTCCTGTTACTTTGACTCCTTTTGATGTGGTCTCAAGCTTCTTATCGTTGGCGTGATATAAATCTACTGATCCGTTTTCAGTTATATAAAGCATTGCTTGATTAGCAGCCGGATTTTCAAATCTAATATTATTTGATCTTATTGCTAAGTATCCAGAGCCTGCGTCATTAATATTGGAATTATTTCCATCATGATAAAGTTGTAGATCATTACCAGTCCCAATGTCTATTCTTGCATTGTCTGGAACTTTAATATGACTATTGGCATCGTCCATTTGGAGTTCGCCAAAGACTTCTACCCCACCACTTGTGGTCTCAATCTTTTTACTGTTGTCGTGATGTAGCTCTACTGCTCCATCTGGAATAAATCTTGCTGAATTTTTTGTAAATCCACTATTTGTTATTCTTAATGTTTGAGCTGTACTTATACGGTTTTCATTAGCACTATTTGAGTGCATTAAGTGCATATCAAAACCAGTTCCTACTCTTATATGTTTATCATCAGCAATAGTTGTATGACCTAATAATTCAACACCAGCAGCACTTGTTTCAACCTGTTTTACGTTGTCGTGATATAGCTCTACTCCTCCGTTTGGTATTACTTTGATACTTTCTTTGTTGTATATACCTTTTATATGTGTTTCATTACTTCCATCACCATAAATATTTAAATGACCATTAGATGTTGTAATAAAATTATCCGTTCCATCGTGATAAATTTTTAGGTCATCACTAGTTCCAAGTGTAAGATAGCTTCCAGAACTACCATCACCGTCATCAATGCCTAGTTTTCCAGTAGCTTTATTTCCACTTGAAGTTGTCTCAAACGTTTTACTGTTGTCGTGATATAACTTTACTGCTCCATCATTTACCGCCTCGATCATTGGATGATCGTCAGACCTATCATGTATTTTTAGACTATCTGTTTGGATCTTTAAATAGCCACCATTACTCTGAATGAAATCGTTGGTTCCGTTATGATAAAGTTTTAAATCACTACCATCACCAAGTCGTAGTTCTTCGCCATCAGTAATTTTAATATTATTACCATTACTGTCTAAGTCACCGCCTAGCTGTGGAGTTGTATCTTCAACTACATTATCTAGAGCGTTAGGGTTAGCCGTAGCACTTGTTGTAATACCATTTAATTTTGTATGGTCAGCATCAGTAAATACATTACTGTCGGATGCGGCTTCTACAGCAGCTCTAATTTCAGCATCAGTCTGGTCAGCAGTTGCACTTGGCTCTATTGCATTTAGTTTAGAATGGTCTGCATCAGTAAAGACATTAGAATCTGTTGCTGACTCTACAAGTGTTCTAATTTCAGCAGCAGTTTGGTCTGCTGTCGCACTAGCTTCTATGTTATCTAATTTTGCACCATCAACAGCTAAATCTCTACCATCAACGTTCCCGGATACTGTTATGTTTCCAGTTACACCTACACCACCAGATTGTATTTCTAGTTTAGTATTACCACCTGTTTGTACTTTTAAAGTACCATCACCAGTATCATTAATTATAGAATCGGTAGTATTATGGAATATCTCTAAATCTTGCCCAGTACCAAATCGTGCCTTTGCGTTATCGACATATGTATTATCTCCACTAAAACTGTTACCAGTAGTTAGGGCAAAGTTACCTGTTTGTGTAACTCCAGAAACCCAACCAGAACCATCATAAACTTTTAGTTCATTAGCAGTAGTATTAAAATATAAATCACCTTCTGCAAGATCATTACCACCACCGTCTGCTGATGGGTTAGAAGATGCTACTTGGTATTGATCTCCATATTTATTTATAGCAGTTAAGTTACTAGCTGCTGAATTAACACTTGCTATTGAACCACCAACGTTATTTACATTGGCTATTGATCCAGCAACTGTATTTATATTACTGGCATTACTTTGGACAGCATTTATATTTGTCTCATTATTTTTAACCGCAGTAATATTTGTATTATTACCAGCTACGGCAGTTACGTCAGATGCTATTCCAGCAACTGTAGTTACATCACTAGATATACCAGCTACAGTAGTTGTATTGGCAGATATACCAGCAACGGTTGTTACGTTACCTGATATACCAGCAACTGTTGAAACTTCTGTTGCTTTAGGTACTAACCTGTGAAAACTATAAGTATGTAAGGTAGAAGTAGTTTCTACTAACATACCGAAACCAACAGGGTAAGTTGTGCTTGCTGTTAAACCAGTAATAGTTACTGTGTTACCTGTTCCAGCTCCGTTTGCAATTGTTTTAGTAGTTACTCCAGAACCAGTAGTTATTGCACTTGCTAAAGCTGCAATACTGACTATAGTTCCCGCACCATTGTTTACATCTGGGTTAGCTGCTGGAAAACTTGTTTCATTAGCTATTGGTACAAAACCACCAACATCATCAACAAGGTCTATTATTCTGTCGTTGATAGCTGCGGTAGTTGCAATAGTTGTATCATTATCTGGAAAAGTATCACCATCTTTAATAGTGTCGCCAGTGCTTATATTAAAAAACCTAGCGTCAGCTGCTGCCGAAGTTAAAAAAGATGTGTCGTTAGTTGTAGCAGCTGCATGCTCACTAGATGTAATAACTGTATCTGGATGTAGTTTTGCAGATGTTATCTGACCATCTTGAACTTGTGCTGTTAAAACAGAGTTACTTCCTAATTGACTAACTGTTATAGATCCAGCAGCTATTTTATCAGCATTAACTGCTCCATCAGCTAGATGTACAGTATCAATAGAGCCATCAACATAGTGTTCAGAATCTATAGAGTTATCAGCTATCTTTGATCCATTAACAGCATCAGCACCTATTTTATTAACAGTTACTGCACCATTTAAAATCTTAGATTCGTTAACTGCATCTGTAGCTAGTTCATTTGTTGTTACTTGTGAAGCTCCTATCGCTGCACTATCTACTGAACTAGGTGCATAGTGTTCTGAATCTAAAGAATCAGCTGCTATATGTTCACTATCAATAGCATCATCAGCTATAAGACTGCCAACAATATTGTCAGCTTTAATCTTTACAGTTGTAATTGAACCATCTCTAACATCAGCAGTTTTTACTTTCTGATGTTGTTCTTGGTTACTATAAAAAGTTTTATCTGCAATGCTATTTAAATCTTGTGCTCTGATTGCAGAACCAGAAACAAAGACTGGAGCTACTGTATCTACATCAGTAACTCTATATAAATGTATATCTACACCACTAGCTGGTGCAGAGTTAAAAACAACGTTTGTGTTTGAAATGGAGTAGTCGTTGTTAGTACCACTTGTGTTTTCAGTTTTTAATACTCCGTCAAGTTCAACTTTAAGATCGGAGTTCTGTAATATTGGGAATGAGAAACCGAAGGTAGTGACACCACTACCTCCAGTGTGAAAATTTTCAGTTGTTGCCATTTGTCTTTACAAACTTCGTGCTATTTTTTGTAATCTGATGATTTCTTCGATATCACCTTCGCGGGTGGCACGTTCAATACGTTTGTTGTAATATTGTTTCTTATCTACTATTCCTCTTTCTTCTATTTGTCTTTCAGCAATATTCTGTGCTTTTCTTAAAGCCCTACGTAATCTTCTATGTATATTTAAAAAATCTTTTCTATCAAGAGCTACACCATCTCTAGTTGCTTTTTTATATGCTTCTACAAATCGTTTGCCTTCAGCACTGTTCATTATTTTTTTAATTTCTCTAGCAAAAAGTTTTTGTTCACCCATTATTCTGGCTACTTCAGATCTTTGCTCAGGAGAATATTCCACACCATTACCATTGGTATTTAGTTGTGGTCTTCCGTCAAATTCAATATCAATAAGGAACTGTTTAACAGGTGATATTTCTTCACTTTGTTTAAAGACAGGAGAATATGTATTCCACAAACGTACAAAGAAATTTTCAGGTTCTCTAATTAAACTACCATCAACCCAATCATAAGCATCAGGTAATTGACCTTTTGCTATAGGGTTTCTATTAGCTAATAATTGAAAAAAATCTTGTTCTACTTCTTTTAATTGTGGACTTAGTAATCTAGAAAATTCATTTCTTAAACCAGAACCGGGAACAAAACTACTACCAAAACTAGCAAGCCATCTATTCATAGCTGCTGGGTTTCCAGCTAGCATATCATTCATCGGTTCAAGACCAGCTAAGAATGATTTGTTAACAAGGTTGGCAGATAAAATATATCCCATTTTGTTTAGTTGTATTTCTAATGTTGGTTCATCTAATGAATCAAAATTATCCATAACATCAGCAGTCAAAGCGAGCCAATCGCTTATAGCTCCTAAACCTTCATAGCTATACCATTTTCCATCCAAGCCTCTAAAACTTCTTGGTTTCCAACCAAGTTGATTTCTAGTTTGTTGTCTTGTTTTATCGTATAGTCCATTACCATGTAAGTTACCTAAAGAGAATGCACCTATTGCACTAAAGACTGTAATAGTACCAATAGCTCTTCTTCCTTTCAATTCTGCACGAATTGTTTCGTATGCAGCTTCTGGATCTACAGCAGCAAGATCTACACCTCTACCTTTTAATAATCTCTCTATTTCACTTCCAGTTTGTTCTGCAAATGGTTTACTAAAATTATCTAAATCTTTTATAAATCCAGCTAAAGGTGTGTGAGTACCAGAGAACCTTAACATGTTCACAGCTGTACGAGGGAACATAAGAAATGGTTTTAATCCCGGCATATATTGCATTAAAGTATTAAGACTATCTACTGCCTGATTATCTAGGTTCATAGCAATCTCTTTACTTGCATATTCGACTCCTTTATCTGTAATCATTCCAGAGTCATCAAACATCTCTTTATATAATTTTTCACTCGCATCACTAAGAGTTTTGTTCGTAACTTTTTGACCATCTGCTATTAATGCGTCATATGCTCTTCCTCTAGATTCAACACTTGCAATAAATGATCTAGTAAAACCATCCATCGCGGTCATAGCATTAGCACTAAATCTAAGCACAGGATTATCAGCTAAATCATTCATAGCTTCTACTCTGTACATCATGGCTTTAGGACCTTCAAATCCCTCAAGAGCTTTAGCGTCAGCAAACGCGTGTAATGCTTCTAATGTTTTTGCGTTTTTATATTGAAAATCTTTACGCATGACATACTCGATAGAACTAGGATCTCTAGATGCTTGTCTAAATACAGTGTTCATATGTTGAGTAGCTTTTTGCAAAGTATCAACAAAACCAACACCATACATATAACTAGCTCGTCTCATAAGCTTTGCGTTACCAATAGCACCAACCATTGTGGCGATAGGTCTTTCAATCATTAAAGCTAAGTTAGATGCACCAGCTTTTAAAGGTGTACCGATAGCAGATAAAACAGAGTTATAAATATTACCCCATGCACCTTGTACAACTACTGAGGGCATATCAGGGTTTTGGTCTATAATTGCTTTTCTAAATATTCCAGTTGATTCTTTAAAGTATTTATTAAGTTTAGAAATAGTATCTACTTTTCCATCTGTAACTTCATAAGCAAGCATCAATGGTTTTAACATTGAAGGTTTTGTCTTATTTAATCCTCTTATTAAATCAATTGCTTCTTTAGACTCTTTTGTAATTTTTTTAAGATTTCTTATTGTTTCTTCTTTTTCAGTCTTTACGTATTCAAGAGCATTATTAAGAATATTTTTCTTACCACCTTTTTTACTGAAATCTAATGTCTTAATTCGATTCCAGATATTAGTCATATTTAAAGCTCTACCTCTTGCATAAGAAGTTTGCGCTTTTATATTCATAAGGTATTGAAGTCTATCTAATACTTGTTCTTGTGCACGTTGAACTGCTTGAGGAGCATCTGCCATAAGTCTTGCACCTTCTGCCATATCCGAGACTTGACCAGCTAATGATGTACTTACATATGCTTGAGCACGTGCAAGATCCATATTCATATAGTCGTCAAAATACTTTTTAATAGAATTAAACACACCAACATAACCTTCTGAGCTAAGTACTTTAATTCCTGTATCAGCATCTGTACCTGTTAGGAAATTATCCATAACACGTTTCATCTCTGTTACATCCATTTCATACAAAGCAGCAGCTAAATCTTCTCCTACTTCTACAGCTTCTTTATGAGTTATGACTTTACCAGTTTGACCATGCCATTCAATATCTAACTGTAAATCTTTAGATAATTTTTTCATAGTGCCGTGCCCAGCATCATCAAGATTTAAACCGTCTCTTAATGCTGAATCTGTAAAGACACTTCCTACTCTTCCTTGTACACTATCAATATTTTTAGCAATACGTACAGCATCATATTGAGCTATAACAATACCACCGTCATCAGCAGTTCTAAAGGCTACTTCGTAGTCATCATAAATATCATGTACACCTTTAATTGGTTTATCTAAATCAATATCTTCAGTTATGGATAGGTTGTATTTACCCATCTCTGTAAATTGATCTTTTCTTTTTTGACTATTTATAATTAACTCATTTTCTACTGGGTCTGCCGATACTTCTTTAGTTGCTTTATTTTTATCTAACCAATTTTTAGCTTGTTCAGATTTGGGAACCCATTGAGCTGCGTCATCAACACCTCTTAATTCTCTTATAACTTTTGAACCGCCAAGCAATATGTCTCCAAAAAAACTAAGACCAACACCTTCATTAATGTTCTTCATCCTTTTTACTTCTGGAGAATCACTATCAAGAGTTGCTACATTATCTGGAATCCAACCATATGTCTCCGGCCACGCTGCTTTTAAAGAACCAGTTGCGTTGTGATCAGTTAAATTTTGAGTGTTAATTCTATCAACTACAACACCAGCTAAAGCATCTAATCCAGCTTTACCAGTAAATTTAACTAATGCATTATTACCTATAGACCATCCAACTTTTGCTTGTGCTGCTGCTCCTAAACCTTTTAAGTAGAGTCCACCATACATAGCAGGCACTACTATTGAAGATATTTCTCGTACCCCTTGGAGTACTCCGTTTTCATATTCTGGAAGCTTAGGTAAATTAACTCCGGGAAGAATATTTACAGTATCAACAGCAAAGTCAGCTACACCAGCTCCTATAGCTACTGCATAGTTTACTGGGTTATAAGCTGATGCACCTCCGAACCCTTCTGCAAAACCTTCTTTAAAAGTTACTTCTTCGCCAGCTTCTTGTTTTTCTCTAATATCACTATAGTCTGGCTTATCTGGTGGTTTTATAGTTTGTTGTTCCGTAGAACTTGTTTGTTGGGATGATTGCGTACCACTTAGACCTTGGTCATTAACAGGACTTAGCGTACTTCGATAAGATGCTTCTTGTTCAAATTGCTCAATAGATGCAAGTCCTTCTTCTGTTAATTGTGGTATGGCATTTTCATTATTTAAATCATCCAGTAATTCATCATTCATTTAACTATCCGTATTCGGGACATTTCTATTTTTTGGATCTAAATGGCTAATTTTATTTTGGAATGTTTTTATTTCTTCTTTGTTCTTTTTTTTAAAGTTTCTGTCTTTCCAAGCTAAAACATCTGCTCTAAACTCGTTATAGTTTCTGTATCTTGTACTTGACCATGTAGGTCTTGGATCTTCTGGAACAAGATTATCAATAATAATAACTTCGTTTAAAGCTTGTTTATCACCATATTTATAACGCAATCGTGCATATGCTCTTCTTTGTTCAGGATTTAATTGTGGATATATTGGTAGACTAAAATCTAAAGTAACATTATCTTCTGCTAGTTCTTCTGCTAATTCAGTTCCAGCAAGGATATGACCCTCGGGTATATCATTAGCTTCAGAAATTGTCTTTATTAATTCTCCATCTTTACGTAAAGCACTTATATTTCTTAATTCCCCAGTGCCACCCCAAGCTCTAGCTGAAGTCATACTGGTTGCAGAATAATTAAGTAAGAATTTATCTTCAGTAGCTAAACCATCAAACAATTCTAAAGACTCACTTGTAAGTGGTTCCATACCTATAGCTACTCTTTGTTTGTTAATAACATCAATAGCATTTAAATTATCAAACTTTTTAGCAATTCTTTTAGCTTTTTCTGGTATAACAAGCGTTCCCATTTTTGCAGAATTATTTTGCATATTTATTAATTCTTGTTCACTAAAGAAAAGACGTGGGGAATCAAGAGCTGTTGCTCCCATTTCTTTTAAATAATAATTTTCTTTAGATATAGCTTTGTCTATGCTTTTTGTACTTATAGTTTTATCTGCATAAGCTGCCACTGGTGATATAAAGTTACCATTTTTATCTTGATATGGATTGTTTTCTTTTGTTAGTGCAGTTTCAAATTCAAGTTTAATTTCGTTATATGCTTGCTGACCAGCTAAATGTTTTTGATCATCAGATAATGTGGCATATATTTCAATAGCTCTTTTTTTCCATTTTGCTTGAAAATGTCTAGTCAATTGATTTGCACCGGCATCATAACCACCCGGAGCTATTTCTGCTTCTTGCTTAACTAAATGCTCAATATCTGTATTAAATTTAGTTTCATCAGCTATAGCAATATCTCCAGCTTTTGCTTTTTTTATATTTTCTGGCAAAATTTGTAGTGCTATTGGATATTCTTTTAAAGTTGCAGAATTTAGTTTCCCATCTCTGTAAGCTATATCCATTTCAAGTTGTTTATCTTTTAAAATATTTTTATCCCTACGTAAACTATCTACAGCCTTTGTAAGAAATGGATCAACGTGACCCCTATATTTTAATCCTTGTCTTTGAATTTCATTTTCTATTTTCTGTATAGCTTCTAATCTATAACCATCTTTAGTAATATTTTTTGGATCAAGACTAGCTATTAAAGCATCTGTATCCTTAGCTGCATTAATTTTGTTTTCGTTTTCTTGTCTTGTAAATTCGTTTGCAGCACGATCATCTACAGCATCTTCTATTTTGGCTGCTTCTATAGGAAATTGTTTCCTGTAAGTTGTTTCATGTCCATCTGAATGAGTAAACGTTTTATCTAATAAAGCATCAGTTTGACCTTCTAGTAACACACCATTTTCAGCTAATTTTTTTACGTGTTCTAATCCAGCAACTCGGGCACTCCCTTTTCCTCCATGTAAACCAGAGTATTTATTTACATACTTATCCATACAATGGACATCAGGTGCACCAGCTTGGATACAAGACAATAAAGACGTATTAGCAGTACGTATTTCTTCTTTTTTTATTTCAGATTCTCTTTGTGTGTACCAGTTATTATACGCACTTTGTTCTTTTTTTCTTTGACCTTCAAAAAGATATTTATTAACTAAAGCTGGATTTATATCACCTAGAGATTTATAGAGTTGTAATCTGTATTTTGATTCAGCTGCTTTGTACTCTTCGTAAGAAACAGCATTTTTTAATTCTGGGTTAGTGGCTGGATTATATTGTTGTAATTTACTTTCTACCCATGCAACTACAGCTCCATGTTGCTCTGCTTTATTAAGCTCTTTAAATGCTTGTGACTCCCATATATTACCACCTTGTCTTTCAAAATCAAACCTAGTATTATCAATGGCTGCACCTTCATCTTCTAAAACTTTTTCATTAGCTGTATAGTTTTCTTGATCTTCAGCAGAAAGTCCATTCTCATAAAGCCACATGTAGCCCTTTGCGTAGTCTTCCTTTTTCTGTTCGTCTTCTCGTTTTTTTAAAACTTCGCCAATAGTTGAAGACATGGTAGCTAGTGCCTCCATGTCTTTACCGGCATCTTCTGCTGCGTATTTATAATTACTGAGTTCTTGACTCCAATAATTATCTATACCTTTGTTAATATCCTTATATGCAGTTTGCAGCGGTGCTACATAATCTTCGGATTTGATGGGTTCAAAATCCCCACCTTTAAATTCATCAGCCATAGTCTTTAATTTCCTGAATATGGTGCATAGTAGTCTTGACTATAAGGTCCAATAAAATCAGTCCCACCACCATCATCACCACTGAATAAATCCATATCTTGTTGCATAAAGTATTTACCAGCAGCACCTACTAAACCTTGAATAAGTCCCATATTTTCGTTCTTCATTTGAGGAGGATTTGGAGCAAGTGAAGGTACAGGTGCGAAAGCAACTTGTGAGAATAATTGATTTCTTGCACTCTTCTGCTTGTTCTTAATTTTCTCAAGATTACTTAAATAAGCTTCGTGAGATTTGCCAAGTTTGTATGCAAGTTTTCCCATTTTCATTTCATAAGCAGCATCCATACGACTTGCTAGTCGAGCAGCCGATTGTCCAGTCCTACCAGCAGCAGCTATTTTACCTACATTTTCTCTTGTATGTTTAATTAAAGCAGATTCCGCAGATCCTAATGCTTTAGATCTTGCTGCATTTAAAGCAGCTCTGGCTTGTGCATAACCACGGTTAGCAGCTAAATCATTTTCATTGACATCAGTTAGATATTTATTTACTTTGGCTCCATAAACTGATCTTTGTTGTAACCAGTTTCTCTTACGGATTTCAAGAGCGCGTTTGTACTCTTGTCTTCTTCTTTCATTTTCAGCTCTTGCAGCATTTCGTGACCCTATACCACCAAGAATGCTACTACCCATTTGAAAGGCTAGTGCCCACGACATTTACAAAACTCCATAAAATGTACATTATTTGGTCCATATTTCAGTTCCCTTAAAAATTTGAACCCAAGGAACTTAAGAAGTTTTATATGAACTCTGTTTCGTTTATCAACGATATTCCAGAGCAACTTCTCTTCTCTACTTTTCACAAACCTTTTTGACTCTCGTGCAAAGGTATGTGGATACTTAAGGATAGATGGTGTACAGAGCATCCAGATTTGCCCATCTTCAGTGACACCAGCCATTCCAGCTATTTCATCATTCGGGACTTTAAAATACACACTATCAGAATTGTGCATTGCAACTACTATTGCATTTTCAGGATCATGTCCATGACCCTCAACCACTTCCAAACGATCATCTGGTAATAAATTAGAAGCCACATGTAAAGCAGCTTCTAATGTTGCATCAAATATATATTTAGACACGCCTATAGTTTTTATTGTTGTAATCGCCTTCCCAGTTATATGAATATATAGTTGCGGGAGACGGGTGTTTAGATGTAACGTTTACTGTTAAAGTTTTATTTCTTTCATAACAAGGTATTGATTCAAAACTACCTTGTAAAAAATTAGGATTATTAGCAGTTGATAAGTTAGCTTGGTTAACTTCTCTTTCTTCTGTAAAAGTTGTTTTCCCTTGTTTCTCAATAGATATTGAGTAAACACCAACGTTACCAAAATTAAATTTTATTCTGTGAATTATTAAATCAGATCTAGTATCAGCTCTCCAGCTCTCACCAGATTGTTGTGTTAAATAAATAGTAGGTATTTGTATTTGCATATCAAATAAATATCCAATCACAAATGTTTCACCTGACCAATCACCATCAAGTTCTAGATTAGAACCATTTACAGTAATCTTTGCATATCTACCTAAGTTTTGAACTCCACTAGTATTATTAGAGTTATCATATGCTGCTAATTGTTCGCTACTTTCTAAGCCATTAGGTTTAGCTTTAGTTGATTTGTTAGTAGCAGCACTATATGTCCAACCACTTGTAGTCATTGAATGATCTAAGTGAACAGGAAAATCAGTTCCGCTGGTTACAAAATTACTTGTAGAATCTAGCGTTATATCAAATTTAAGTAATTGATCTTTACTTCCATTTTTAACAACCACATATAAAGCATCATCTAACATACAGTGATAACGAATAGTTCCAGTTAACTTCCAAGTAAACCAAGATTCCATTTTCCGTTCATTACCAGATTGGAAATATCGATAACCATATAGTGTATTCGTGTCTTCTTCACTAAAGAAAACTATGCTATTTTCTCTTGAATTAGATATAAGTTTTAAATTATTACTAAGTAAAGTAGATACAACCTTACTTTGTTCTACAACAATAGGTTCTCCTTCTCTTAGTACATTTGACATTTCAAAAAATCTACTATATTTATTTGCGTTATCTAAGAATCCTACCGTTGTTCCTAAAAATATTGGATTAGTTTTATGGTTAAAATTATAATTTGCTAGAGCATTAATTTTAGCTGTTGCTGGACTAAGAACATCACTATCCGTAGTCAACATAAACTGTTGGTTTTTTGTAAATACTAATAAACCCGCGTTAACTTGTATAGCATCATAAACAATAGCTGGATAGGTTGAACTGACTTGAATATCAATAACATCAATATTGGCAAAAGTTTGTGCAGTTTTAGCCCAGAAATTAAAAAAGTTCCCGGGACGAGACATGATGACATTTTCATCACTTAACATTACTAATCTATTTCTGAAGAAGACCATTTTATTAATAGTCTTTCCAACAAAAGTAGCTCTTGGGTTAGTACCTGTTGTAGCTGTAGTATCTCCAGCATTACATTGCTCATAATCAACCTGAGACAAAGTAAATGTTGTAGCGTTAGTTCTTACTAACTGAACAGGCATTGTTGTTTTATCATATTCAAGCTGGGTTCCGGGCATAGCACATTCTTCCCAAACTCCATCACCGTCTCTATCGTTATTACCGAAGAACTTTACATAGTAATCATCATTATCTGTCGATTCACTATTAGCAACTCGAATAACCATACCGTGTTTACACTGTTTAGGTAGATCTTCTATTGTTGGGATTGATCCAGACACAACATTAATTAATGATGAGTTAGGAGTACTAGCGTTAAACGTCCCTTGTGCAGTAGGTCTACTTATATATAAACCATTACCAATTTGTTCTACGTAATAACCATTAGAAGGATCATGTCTCCATCCATATAGAGTATTAGTTCCGCTATAGCTTGTACCTAATATTGATTCTCTTAAAGTTCCAAGTATAGATTGTGCAGTTACAGTTGTTTTTGTATCGAAAGAAGTAGGGTTAGGTCTAATTAATCCTAAATTAGCTTGTACCTGTGAAGTACTGACTTCCTCAACTGTGACTTTATAACGTGCATCTTTTAAATAAACATAAAAATAATCACCTGTTTGCCAACCTTCTCCACCATATAAAAGATCGTTTGTTACTGTATATCTTGTTCTATAATTTGAACTATCAATAGGGTAAGACTGACCTGTGCAAGTAATTCTAAAATATAGATTTGATCTACCAGTTTGACCAGATTGGTTTGAGGCATTATAAACACTTACAGAATAACTATAGTTTGTATCTGTTGAACCACTAGATTTATTACCACCAGCTGCTTCATCATCAACCAAGGTAGCCCCAGAAGCTATATCAAAAATTCTTGTTCCTACATTTGGAGCTTGTTCATCATCTCCATTTCCAGCACTGTTAGTACATCTAGTTGTTTGATTAGGTCTGCTAGTGTGATCAACCATACGACCATTAGTATCACAATAATTATTACTGGAATTGACTAAGTCAACTTTGATTCTGGTAGCAGTTGAAATAGAAGTTGTGGCTGTAGTATCAAATAAATTTAAGTTATATTGACTTGCATATTTAATTACATCTAATTCTATAAAAACTTCTGGTGGTCTTACTGGTTCAACAGTAGCAGCCATATCTACTGTTCTAGTTCTATTAGTTAAAAAAGTAAAATCATTTATTGTTAAAGTCTGTACATCTTCATCATCTATATGCATCAAATATTGCTGAGTAATAGTTACATTACCGCTTGTAGATGCAGTAGTTGAATCAGAAACAACGAATGTATTATCAGTTTTTGTAACAATCTTGTACCTACCATCAACAGCTGTACCTGAAGTAAAATCTAGATTTACAACTTCATTAATTTCAAAGCCGTGACTGGTTTTGGTTACAGTGATAGTACCACTAGTATTACGAGAATATGTACCTGTAGTTGAAGTAGTTGGTAAAGTACTAGTAACAGTCATTTCAGAACCATCACTACATTTCCACATATTTACATCGCCATCTCTACCAATCTGTCCTATATATTGTTCAGCTTCATCTCTGTAGTAATGAAACCATCTACCGTCAGTAACAGAATTATTTGATCCATCACTAAGAGAATTTACATATTGTCCTCCGGGGCGTTTTTGTAGACCGTGAGTTACATCAGGTAATACATTGTCTGCAACATTAACTTGCCCGGGAACTTTTAATTCATCTGCTTGTTGGGAGATGCCACCTGTTAATGTTGGTATAAGTTGTGTAACATTTGCCATTATCTATTTAAAGCTTTGTAAGGTTTATAAGAGTTGTAAGTACTTTCATGTGGAAATCCCATCATCGAATGATCCCCTTGATTACATTCATACTCAATAACCGAAGCTCTAGTTAATGCTTCTTGAGTTTGTAGTAGTTGTACTAAATTAGGATTAGTTATTAATTGTGTAGCAGCTCTAGATGATGCTTTAGCAATAATATATCTTTGAAATACTGAAGGTATATCTACAAATGTATATAGGTAAACTACGTCTAAATAGACATTATCAGTAAATACATCTGTATGGTTTACCTTGTCGTATAATTTTCCATCTCTTCGTACTACATCCATAGTTTTATCTTCTGCATTATTTAGGTCATAACGTAGATAACTACTAGGAATTAATATGTTTCCATTAGCATCAGGAGCAACTTCTATATGTTCTTCTGTATTAAAATGCCACCCTTCATTTAAAACATCTTTGATACATTCTTCTAAAATGTTATAAATAAATTGTGTCTCAGGATTATTAAAATTTAAAGTTGTCACTGCGGACTGACCTATGGCACCCAAAATAGAATTGACTGCGGATAGTTCTGTATCGATTGCAATAGTTGAAGTAGCCATAAAAAAAAGGGAGCCGAAGCTCCCGTATAAAGTGTATAAATTAGAATGCAGAAGGTGCAGAAGTACCAACATATAGTTCTACAGCAGCAGCTGGATTTAAGTAGTCTGCTCCCATAGCCATGCGACCTAAGATCACATCACCTTGGTAGATTACAGACACATCTCCATTTGTTACTTGAACTTGTGGTCCAATTGCTTCAACAACACCAGCAGCTTCCTTTTGGAAGATAAGTCCACAAGACTTAGCACCTAACTCAGTGTTAGTACCGTAGTCATTGTTAACTCCGCCTGTTGCGTTAGCATTCTCAGGTGTAGGTCCAATGTGAGAACCTAAGTTACCGGGAGAAGTCTCACCAGTTGTACCGCCGTAAGCAACACCATACTTGCCAAGGAAAGGAATATTCATTGACTTGTAGATGTGGATTCCAGCGATCTCGATAACGCCACCACCGCCTTGTAAAGCAGTACCCTGAACGTCTCTATTAACTAGTCCGTTAGAACCAATGTCTTGAATTAGTGAATAGTATTGACGAGGGTTTAGTACAGCGCATCTGCCGTCAGAGCTAACGCCCTTTTCATCCATAGCAGCTGCTGCATCATAAAATGCATTAACAAGGTTTCCAGCGTTATAAGCATCAGAATCATTAGTTGTAGATCCAACTCTGATCTGTGTTCCGCCGGGTTCTACAAAGTTAGTTGCAGAAACTGGAGAAGCTGATCTAGCTCCACGTGTTATAGAACGGAAGATTAATCTGTCATACTTCTCTGCGAGAGCGTATCCAATCTTTCTGGATATTTCTCCTCTCAATTCGTAGTGAGCAAGTGTCTCGTCTAAGTCATAAACGAAAGCAGAGCTGATTAGTAGATCATCCATGTTGATGGTCTTCTCAGCTACTGGAGGTGCCTTGTCACTGTTACCTAATATAGGTGTTCCGGGCGTATGGAACGAACTTGTCATACGACCTGTATAGATGAACTGTAGAGATTTACCGTTCTTTAAGGTTCTCTTAGTAACGAGATCTCTTGCGATTGTCTCGTGTTGGAAGCCTTTGAACATTTCTCCACTGAACAGCTTTAGATACAGGGCGTACTTATCGGTTGCGCCACCATAGCCAGTACCGGTGGACAGGTTAATACGACCTAGTCCGACCTGATTAGCATTAGCCATTTTTCAGTTAAAAATTAAAGGTATATTTACTTGTCTCTTTACGTAAAAAGTTACGAGTCTCAGTTGGACTCATTGATATTGTGGTCTATCCCACCGTCTAGACGGCTGATTGGTATCCTCCTTAGAGGGCAAAAAGCCAAATTGAGTAGGGAGGAATCGCACCTCCCCTATGGTCAAACTACTTGACTACTCTTGTGTAAGCAACGCCACGATATACGAAAGTAACTTTCATTGCTATCTCCATATACCTAAGCCCCGTTCCATGCTTAGGAGTCATGCGTCCCGTAAGGGATGAACGGACGAAGCGTTATTCAGCTTCAGCTTTTTTTGCTTTAGCTTTAGGTTTTGTAACTGATTTTTCAAACTCAGCGATAGGTATATTTTTTCTACCTGTTGTAGTTTGTTTCCAGTGTCTTACGTTTTCTGACATATTAAAATGAGGGCTCTCCCTCTGGTTCTTTGTACTTAGGAATCTCTTCTTGTCTATATTCCTCTAGTAATTTATCTACCTGTTTCTGTAGTTTTAGAATTTCTGGTTCTTTTGTTTTCATACTGTTCCAATGGCGGATAACGCCAGAGCATATAAATAAGTTAGTGATTAAGGTTAGATATAAACAAAAATTTTTCAACCAATTTGTGGGGCGGTAAGTGCAACGTTTGTTGACTCAGCAGAAGCCAAGTCAAGTGGGAAGTTGTGAGCATTACGCTCGTGCATTACTTCAAATCCGAGGTTAGCTCGGTTCAGTACATCAGCCCATGTTGGGACTATCTTTCCATTAGCATCAACTACTGACTGGTTAAAGTTAAAACCATTTAGGTTGAATGCCATAGTGCAGATTCCCATGGAGGTAAGCCATATGCCAACCACTGGGAAAGTACCAAGAAAGAAATGAAGAGCACGGCTATTATTGAAACTCGCATATTGAAATATCAATCTCCCAAAGTACCCGTGTGCAGCGACAATATTATATGTCTCTTTATCTTGCCCAAATTTATAGCCATAGTTCTGCGATACATCCTCTGTCGTTTCCTTAATAATGGAGGAAGTGACCAGACTGCCATGCATAGCTGCGAAAAGTGCTCCACCGAATACACCAGCAACACCAGCCATATGGAATGGGTGCATGAGGATATTATGCTCGGCTTGGAATACGAACATAAAATTAAAAGTACCAGAGATACCCAAAGGCATACCATCACTGAAACTCCCTTGTCCGAATGGGTAAACTAAGAACACTGCTAGAGCTGCGGATAATGGTGCTGTGTATGCTACAAATATCCATGGTCTCATTCCTAATCTGTATGAAAGTTCCCACTGTCTTCCGGCATAAGCTGCTACTCCTATTAAGAAGTGGAAGATAATGAGCTGATATGGTCCGCCGTTATATAGCCACTCGTCCAAAGTGCCAGCTTCCCATATCGGGTAAAAGTGCAATCCAATTGCGTTGGAGCTAGGGACGACTGCTCCAGAGATAATATTGTTCCCGTACATTAACGAGCCGGAAACTGGCTCACGTATGCCATCTATATCTACAGGCGGTGCTGCGATAAAGGCGAGTATAAAACATGTAGTTGCAGCTAGTAAGCAAGGTATCATAAGAACCCCGAACCATCCCACGTAGAGACGGTTCTCGGTACTTGTGACCCACTCACAAAATCTCTGCCAATTACTTGTGCTTTCTCTTGTTAATGAGATTGTAGCCATTAGAATACACCGGGAATAATTTGTCCGGTTGTTGCGTAAGCTCCTAGAGCTGCAACGAAGCCAAGCATTGCTGCCCAGCCATTAAATCTTTCTGCTTCAGGTGTCATTAGTTTTTGTTTTGGTAATAGTTGTATAGGAGGTTCGTATGCATACTCATTTTCGAGTAGTGTATCGAGGTCTTTAGTTTTCATAGTCAATTACTTATTCCAGCCAGCTTCTTCCATTGCTTTCTGAAGAGCACTCTTATTTTTCTTTTTAAAATCAGTGGATTTTTTCCAGTTTTTTTTAAAATTTCCTAAATCTTTTCCCCACTGTTTATAGGCATTGTTGTTTTCTTTTGACATAATTAAAATTCTAAATCAGATCTTTCAAGTTTTTGTATAACGTCTTGCCTGTAAGCTGGATCGTTATCATACCTAGGATCACTCATAGCTTTGACTAATTGAGCTTGACTACGAAAGACATCACCAGAATTTGTAGGTGGTTTACCTGATAACATTCTGCCTTCATATCCATTAGCTTCTTTGTACTGTGCATTCATTCCTTGTACTGCTAGTTTTATTTGATTAGTATTTCCACTATCCAGTAATTCATTGAATGCATCAATTTCATTCTCTGGTAGATTTTGTCCAACCCACTCTACGAGTTGGTTATACTGTTCTTCTCCTCCAGCAGTATTTTGAATGTCACGAATTTCACTTTGGTTGAATCTTTCTTCAACTTCAGCTGTTTGATTTATTCCAGCTTCAGCTTGCTTGCCAGCTATAAATGAATCTACTAATGATTTATTAAATCCAGCTGACTCAAGTTTGGAATACATCTCTTCACTTAAAGTTCCATTATTTTCATTAAAGTATTTATCCATTTCATAAGGATCTATACCTTTATTTTTAAATAAACTTCCTAGCTCAGTACCATAATCTTCAGATACTTTTTCGTAATTAACAGAACCATCTTCAGTGTATCCTTCAGTAGTTTTTGTTTCTACTTCTTGGGTTTCTTCCCGCCCTTCTTGTGATACGCCATCTTCTTTGTCTCCTAATTTTTTTTGTAATTCTATGTATGCTTTTTCTAAATCTTCAGCATTTTTATATTTACCAGCAAGTAACTCACCTTGATCTTTAGCTAACTGTTCTCCAACTTGTAGAGAATCTTGTTCTTCAGTTGATAAATCTGGTGAGTTTTCTGCTGTATTCACTGTTAATGTTTCAGCCATAATTTAATCTTGGGGTGGTAATTCTTCTGCTGCTTCAGTCATATCGCCTTCTTGCTCTTCAACCATTTGATCGGTAAGAGTAGGATTCTTACTGGGGTCCATCATAGGAGTACCAGCCATCTGTCCCATTTGATCCATCATTGATTGCTGTGCTTGTGCTTGTTGCATTGCTTGCATCTCTTGATCAAGTTGCTCTTGTGTCTTTATCAAATTAAGTACATCGATACCTTGAGCAGCAGCTAAACGCCTAATAGCTTCTAGTGGTTCGACATATTTCATTAAAGCTTCTGGTCCTAATGTCTGTGCAATAGTTCCTATAAACTGTGTTAATGATTCCCTATCTTGTCCTCTACCTAAAGCATTAATACCAGCAACTATGGTTGGTCTAACAATATCTTTAGGAAGTCTAGGAATTTGATTACTTCTTTGTAAAACTAATAAAGTTCTATTGAGATAAGGTATTAAAAACTCAACTGTGAGCAATGAAAATATGCCACCCAGCTGTTGTTCTAGTTCTAGCTGTGTAAGGCGTACCTCTTCAGCTGTTACTCTTTCTGCTTGCCTTATATTCATAACAAGGAAAGCTTCAAGTAATCTTTTTTCTATCTGTTGTGTTTGATTTGCAGCTGTAGAAAAATCAGCAGTCTTTCCTACCTGTACAACCTGAACATCTTCTGCCCGCCCTTGGACGATAGCTCCGTTCCCAGCTTTTGCAATAGTAGCTGGCTTAGTTGTACTAGAAGGTGAAACTAAAAATATAACTTTTGCTGCTGCTGCACTTCCTTCAACAAGAGCTTGTGATAAACCTTCCAAAGTTTTAAGGTCGCCCAAAAATTCTTCTACTCTGCCACGTCCATAGTCTTCTCCGTCCACAGTATTAAAACGTAGGACTAACCAAGGACTTGCAGATTTTGGTGCAGAACTTTTGCTGTTAGGAATAATCTTATCGAATACTTCTTGATGCCATTGCCATCTTCCATCAACTAATTTGACATAGGTATATACCTCAACATCATCTTTCTCAGATTTAGTTTCGTCTATTAAATTATTTGGTTGTGGTTCTGGTATATCAAAATTTAATACTTTTCTACTTATTAATTCTTTTGTGACTATCTCTAATACGTTGCCATTACCATCACGGTTCACAACATATCTTGAAAGTGGGTAGGTTTTTAAACCATCTTTACCCATAAAGATTAAGGCGTTACCACCAACAATCAAATGCTTAAGTGCCTGATGTATAGTCACTCTGTCATTTGATGCAGCAATATATTCCATGATCATCCTCTCAATTTTTGAGAAAGATAAATCTAGTTCGCCTCTTATTTGTGGGTTATCTAGTTCCTCACCTAACTTATCTTCTCTAACCTGTAGCTTGAAGAAGCTAGTTTGTGGAGGTAGAACTGCAAGCATAAGCTTTGCAGCTAACGTGACCACACACTTAGCTCCTACTGATTGCCAAGGTACTTTCAATTGTTCGTGGCTTGGTTTAGACGATGTATCGTCTTGTATTAAGTATGGCAACGTGAGTTCAGAACATTCAACTGCTTTGTCAAGAAACTGTCTTCTGTTTGAAGTTAAACGACTGTATATCTCACGTGCTGTATTCATGGTTGATTAACTCCTCCACTTGGTCCTGACGTACCGGGATTAACTTTTGGTGCTAAGGGTACTCTTAATTGTTGTGTGCCTTTGGCATACTCACCTTTTGCTTTCTTAGATTTAGCTCTTCTTACGTTTGGATCAACTTCAGATACTGCTACTTCATCTGGTGTCTCTTGTGGTGGTGGTGGTGCCTGTGGAGTTACTGGTGGTAATGGTGGTGGGGGTGCTGGGGCTGGTGGTTTTGGTGGTCTAGGTAAACACATTTAAATTTCTTCCTCCATGATGGATTGTATATATTCAATAACGCTGGCTTGTCCAGCTCTGTACATAATTGTGTTTATGTCTTCTTTAGGATGGATAGGTTTCCATCCAAAGTTTTCCTCAAGTCTTACTAGTAGCTTGTCTAATCTTTCGTTGTGAAGCTTAAGAGTATTGAGGGAGATTGGTGTTTGCATGTTCAAAGAAAGCTGGCATTCTGGCAGCTTTGGTGGCATTAAACTCTGGTGCTTTACCTTCGTACATAAGTCGATCACTAGCATCGAGCC
>VTLG01013902.1_pt1 | contig 26107 bp, 41 predicted proteins | sample 4694571 | NCBI WGS metagenome assembly VTLG01 (sample SAMN12604809, study PRJNA352737) | marine metagenome | biome: ENVO:00000447; feature: ENVO:00000209|ENVO:00000569|ENVO:01000036; material: ENVO:00002151; isolation source: viral sequences binned using virsorter ...
AAAAATAATAAAAAATTTTAAGACACACATACCCATGGGAATTTTGTCGTTCCTTGGTGTACCCTGTTTTTATTATGCTTTTTTGCTATGTAAGCAAGTTATTTGCCGAGGGTGGAACGTGTATTGATTGCCATATATTGCCATTGCCAGCCGTCCGCTGCATATCTTTTGAACCATTCACAGCGGGCAAAATTTTGATAATTATATAAAATAATTAATATAAATAAATGTTACATATGTTTACATTTTTATTAGGATATTAACTTTATATTATGTAACTTTATGTAACTTAAATGAGGATTAAGCATATGGCAAACATTACGCGCGCGCAAGCGCTGCGCCTAGCAAATCATGCCGCCGGCGCATCAAATCAAGATATAAAAGAGATTATTAATTTTTGCGAATCAATAGCAGATATCAAAGGACATTTTAGCAGCAATGCGGGAGCGGCGGCGCGCTTCCTTCCGTTTTTGTATAGTGTTATAAACGGCGGCGAAATATTACCAAGATATGGAATCTTTCAAGCTAAAAATTCAAAAGTTCCTTTTATACAATATTCTACGCTGCCGCTCGTTAATTGTCCGGGCGCGGCGGAATGTAAAACTTATTGTTATTCACTAAAAGCATGGAGATATCCGAACGCTTTATTCCGTCAAATACAAAATACAATACTAGAGCGGCGCGCGTTTTCTGTAATTACTAGCGAATTATTAAATAAAATAAATTCCGGTAAATATAAAAAACTTGATAAAATAGATTTTAGATTATATGTAGACGGAGATTTTCCAAATTATGAAATTCTTGATAATTGGTTAAATTTTTTAACCGTCAATCCTAGATTAAATGTTTACGGATATTCTAAAAGCTTGCATCTATTTAAGCAGCGTATAAAATCCGGCGATATATGGCCGAAAAATTACGTTTTAAACCTATCCAACGGCGGTAAATATGATAATCTACATAATGAATTGATAAAACATGATCAAGTCAGGGGTAAATTTTACGCGGTATCAATTGGCCGAAAAACTTCACCGCAAAAACTAACAAAGCCGGAGCGCGCCCAAATTAGAAAACAGACTCCGAGGAAAGTGTTTATTTGCCCGGGTTTATGTGGGTCCTGTACTAGCGCCGGCCATGCTTGCGGTAATTTATCAACATTTAAAAACTTAGATATTGTAATACCAATTCATTAATGAAAGGTTAAAAAATGACATATATAAAACTTATTGTTAAAATTGTTTTAACATCATTTAAAATATTTATTTTATCAATTATCTACTTATTAACGCGGCCATTTATGCGGCTATTAATGAAAGGAAATAAATTATGATAAACGGCTTTATAATACTATTATTTATAATAATTGTTTACCTGGTCCAGTCTAAGAACAAGCAAAAACGGCGCGCGGAATTTTGGAAGCAATCCGCCGCGGTAAATTGTAAAAAAATTAATGATTTACTTTTATAGTGATTTATAGTATTAATGAGAATGAGTCTTAATAACAATAAAAAACAGTTAATTTTGGGTGTTTTTTCAAATTTTGCGCTTTAATATTATATTTACCAGGGTAATTTTAATATTATGTGGCGCAGGGTGTCTAATATTAACTAAGAAAGGGTAAGAAAATGGAATACAACTATGAAATATTCTTTAGAGCAAAAGGCTCATATGACAACTGTACTAGCTTTAAAGATATATTTAAAAGAATAAAAAAAGAAAAAAAATACTTTAAGAAGGTAAAGAACCTTTTAAAAGATTATGATAATGTATATATCCATATTGAAGATGACTATGGTTATATAACATTTTCTAGCACAAAACCAATACCTACTGATATACTAAACAAGTATGGAATTGATATTGTTGAGGAAGATGAATAAAACTAATCTTTAATATTAACCAAGAAAGGGTAAGAAAATGAAACAAGATAAACTAATAAAAATAGCTAACAATCTCTCTAATGAAAATATGGTTGATTTGATCTCTATATTTGCAGATAGAATACACATTCACGCCGGCCTGGTGAATATGCATTGTATAGGTGGAGAGTTGGATCCAGATAATCCAACGTGCTTAAATGGCGCTAGTATTCAAATCAATATGGAAAATAACCTGTTAAATGAACAACTAACTGAAGCGAATAAATAATAGATTTTAATATTAACTAAGAAAGGGTAAGAAAATGAAAGCAGAACTATGTTTAGTATCTACAAGTGGAGATTGTGCAAAGAATGGAATGGGGAACACAAATGAAGTGATACCATTCGATGATAAATACAAGGATATAGTGAAAGACTATTTAACGGCACAGTTAGAATGGCACGTTCAAATTTACTATAACCCAATGGCCTATAAATGTAAGAAAAATATGGCCATCATGTTAAAGTTGTTTAAACATTATGACAGAATGAAAAATGCTAATATTTTTCAGCATAAATACCATTTTAGAACACAATGGGATTTAACTTTCAATGAGCCTGCGGAATTGCAGCAGTACAAACCTCATAAAATCTCAGATGATGTGGCCAGGGAAATATCTTTTGCAAAAAAATTAAAAGATAAAAAGTTTACCGCCTTACACATAAGTGAAAGAATGGGGAGCGAACTACCAACAGATAAACTACTTAAATACGATGTTTGGGGGAAATACTTATTCTTTAAATGTCAAGAAAAGTATCTTTATTGGGATGATGACTATAACGGATCAAATCCTACAAATGTATTTGCTCTGCATATTGGCAGTGTAGGTAATGAGGTCCATGATGCAATAAAACCAAAATCATTTAAGTGGAATAATGAGTATATGCAAAAACTAGTAGAAGACTATGAAGATAATAGCTAAATAATAATTCTAATATTAAACTAGAAAGGGCAATAGCATGAACGAAAGACAAAAAGAAATATTTAAACTAATGGACGAATCAGTAAAGGTTCAAATTTGGCATAATGGATATTGTGATCATTATGTTTTCTGGATGGATATTGTGGATATTTGGCCAGATATAACTAGAGAAAAAGCTATTAGCTATATTAAAAAATGGGAAAAAGCAGGTCGTTTTGACATTGCCAAAAAAAAGGCTCATAAGCTATGGGATCAAGAAGAGAATTGCTTTAAGAAAAAAGAGAAACAACTAAAAGCTACCTAATCCCCAACTTATTTTTCACCATCTTATTTCTCCAGGCTAATTTTTGCCTATTTTGAAGTGTGATAAAACACTTGGAAAGGTTTACAATCCTAAGATCTTCAAACCAACCAATTAACTGGCTGCAATTCACCTCATCTTTAATATTAAATGCAAAAGGGCAATCTTTATGTTCATCCGCTGAAAGCGGACATTTTTCTAAAAACTCAGCTTTAATATCAGCAGTTAAAGGGTGTTTAATATTGTCTTTGAAAGGGTTTTTCAATTAAACTAGAAAAAGTCTCTCTACTCTCCATATATGTAAATTATGTAAATTATGTAAAGTTTATAATTTACAAAATTTACAAAATTTACCATATAGGACACTCGAAAGGTTTTTTAGAAGTCTGGTAAAACACTCTTAATAATTTTATATTTTCCATGTTTTATCTTTTTAAATCTACCATGCACAACAAACTTATCAAGCCATGAATGAGCAGTCCTAGTACTAGTATAATCCATCACTTCTTCCAAAATAGCTTTAAATTGATTTGTAGTAATTATCCCTTCATCATCCGCATAATCACAGCAACTTTTGTAAACCTTTTCATCCACGTTATCTGTAGGTTGATCATACCACAATTCTTCCTTACCATTTAATGGTCCACGCCAATTAAAAGCTAGATTTTCATCTTCCGCTGACAAATGTATACCTATTGGTACATTATGAAACTGAGATTCAGTCCTAACTTTAGTTACCTTCAGCACCCTTAACCCTTCTTGTCTAGGACTAATGGCCACCTGGACGGCGTTATCTAGAAAGTCTGTAAATAACTTCCCACCTCTAATTTGATCCTGGTTAAGGCGCAAGTTCTCTCCATATTGCTTATTGTGATGATTAACTACTAGTATACTAAGGTCAAACTCCATCTGTACCGATCGAATTTTCTGTAACAACAGTTTTAATCTCTCGTTATTAAAGATATCTACTGAAGTGGAAGTATACAAATTGTCCACCACCAACACCTCATACGGTCCTCTCCGCATCCCAGAAAGCATATTACCTCGCAATGCTTCCCATTTATCAGAAAATATCGATAAGTCCTTTTCAATATAATTCATGTCCAAGTTTTTCTTGAGTTGATCTTGCCTATCAGGATACTTCGATACCATCGCTCTCATAATTTTCTTTAGTCTATCTCTCACCATCGAGTTCATCATCTCAAACTGTGCAAAGTATACTCTTCTAGGCTTTGGTATATTAAAGTTCATAAACGGCACACCCATGGCCACCGCTATAGAAAATTGCAGCGCTAATATTGACTTACCCACGTTAGACGTTCCGGCGATACACCCAGTGCCACCCTTAATTAATATCTCTTCGCACACGTTCTCTGGCGGTGCTTCGTCCAGGTCGATGAAATCGTGAATACTCAACGTAGACATACCACCAAAGTCTGATGGTTTATCTCCAAACGCATATGCATCCGCTAACCCGGAGATAAAGTCTTCCCTAGTGCCACCATCCTGGAAGAAATCGGTTATATCATATGCATTCGGTACATTTCCCCATTTATATATTCTTATTTTCCTATCGTGAACTGATGCCAACGCAATAGCCACTTTTTCCGCACCTTCTCTACCTTTCTCATCGTTGTCATAGCAAACAACAATATTTTTATACGAGCCGATAGCGGTAAGATCTTTAGGAATAGCGCCAGCACCCGCAGTAAACGTGATTCCCATGATTTCATTCGATAGCGCTGATATGACATCTTTTTCTCCTTCAAAAATAAATAATAATTGGTTTGGATCGGCTTTATCTAGCACAGATACAGGATAAATCTTATTTCCTTTCTCTTTACCAGATTGCGGTCCCTTATGTTCTTTAAAATGAGATAGAAACCCTTTATGTTCAATCCCAAAGACTAATCGCTTACCTTTCTTATTAAATCCTAAGTGTAAATATTCTTCTTGAGCAGTAGCCACACTCCAGGGTAATTCTAAGTGATCAATAATCTTTTGAGTGTTATCCATAAAGCATTCCCGGTAAGTAACAAACACTTCATAGTCTTTTGATGGTATAGGTTTTACTTCTTCTTTCACCTTTCCAAATTCTGGAACTTCAATAATTCCATTTGTAACTGGGACTTCTTCTCCATTCACAAACCCCATTGTATCACAAGATTCGTGAAAACAGGAGTAATACCCACTTTCTTTATTGATTGATAAAGATTTATCCTTATTCCCGCACTCCGGACATCGAACTCTCCACCAATCCCCCTTAGAACTGAGCGGTCCGAACATAGATTCTGCTTTTATTCGCATTTCAGACATATCTTTTTCTCTTTTCCTCGCGCTACATTTTTCCAATTACCATAAAAATAAGTTATTGGTTTTCTGTGTTTATGATTAGAATCAATAAACTCCCATCCCTGGTAACATTTAGGGCATATCTTCACGCTTTTATCCGCGTTATCGTTATCAACCCTACTCATACTCAGGAAAATCTCTATACGCCCAAAACCATACGCGATCTTTTTGTTGGTTGTTTTTTGCATTTCTTAATGCAACATTTAAAAATTCCATTTTATTATTATATGGAATAAATGCAATGCTGTCTTCCGGCGCATAATACAAAGCAATACAATCTACTCTACCTGTACCTACATGGCGAGTCATCCGAACTTCAATGCTAGTGCTTGTTTTTAACTTGGTAACTGTTTTTACATTTACTCTTGTAAACTTATCGTGATTTTGATCTTCGACTACCATATCCACACCATCGTTATCGCATTGCGGTATATATACATTATATCCCTGGCGATGCAGTTCTTTTCGCACCGCTAACTCTCCCAAGTGTCCGATGCCGGCCGGATTACGTAAGCTATGTTTTTCTTGTTTCACTACTAAATACCACTATTGCAGATGAAAAAGGGGCGTTAATTTTTGAATTACCATATTTCAATCTTCCTTTTATATATCGGATTTCTTTTGCGTACATTAAAATATATTCATGCCAATATCTTGTATCAGTTCTACAAGGCAGTAGGCATACAACTGTAGCATTGTTTAGGCTTTCTAAATAGGCTTTTTTAATCCATTTGGAGATTTCTCTTCCGTAAGGTGGGTTCATAAAAACAATTTCATTAGACCAATCTTGATTTAACCCATCTTCTTCTATTGTATAGTGCTTAAAACACAAAGCATTAGAATGCGTTGAACAAGGATCTAACGTAAAGTTAAATTCATTGTCTAACTCTTTAAATAATTTACCTGGCGTAGTCCATTCCATGGATTTTTTCTTATACCAATACTTATAATTCTTATGTTTTTCGTGTGTAATTGACACTTGTCAACCCCCAATCCCCAATAGCCTGCGCAATCTTCGTTGCAATTTCTTCCTGTGCAGCCTCGCTTTCTAAGTTAGACTTGGAATACTTCTTTAATATCTTCTTTACTACATCCTTTAACATTACTTGAAATACTTCCGCATATTGTCAATAGACAACAATGCTTTAAACAATTCAAACCCATGGTCTAAATTTTCTCTACTAACAATATGTTGCTCATACTCTCCAGTTTCTTTATCCAGGCGTAATATTATTCCCCTCGAAATCTTTGCCTTTGGCTGCAATTCCTCATACATATGCGTATAACAACCTAGCTGCGCCTTAAATTCTGGGTAGCAGTATTTTGATGTTTTATAATCAATGATAACTAGTTCCCCATTCAACCTAGCTAACACATCACACGCCCCACCGATTCGTAGTTTTTCTGACACCATAATTAATTCTTGTTTTAATATCTGATAATCTTTTTGATCGTTTTTCCATTTTACATATGCTTTTAATGCTAATGATGCAGCTTTAATCTGATTTTCTGTATAGTCACTAGCATCCACCTCAAAGCCTTCTTCCCATTTCTCAACCATATGATGCGCTAATGTCCCGGTGTCGCCCGCATCCCGCAATATCTCTTGCGTATCATTACCTAATAAAGTTTGTTTCTTTGTCCACCCTATCAACACATTCTTATTCCATCCTAAGTTATTGTTAATTACTGTGGTTACGGATGTTGCTTTTGTTCCATCCTTTAATATGTATTTAAGGCCGTGCGCCTTCATTTTATTGCTCATGCTGATTTGTCCTTTGTTATATGTTAGTAAAGTGTAGTTCCTCTGGTATGTGGAGAAAGGCAGCACTTCTTATGTTTAAGGCCACTGCCACAGATGCATGGTTTGTTTCGTCCGAAGTTTGGTAGCGGCTCCCAAGGATCTAAGCCAAATTTCTTAATGAAACCGCCATATGCACCGGCAATTCTAATTAGATGCGTTTTTAGCGAACGTATCTTTGCCATATGGTGCTTGCTACTATATAGATAAAAAATAAACCGATCCCTAAGAACAGAACCGATAACGCAAAGATAAAAAATTCAAGAATAAAATCTGCTATTACGATCATTCTTTTCTCTTTTCTTTTTAACTTGTTTAGCAGTTCGACCGTTTTTCTTTAACCATTCTCGTATTTTCGCTTTTTTCATTTTACGATCTTTTGCTTTACGATTAGGCATAGGTAAATAACCTAACTTTATTTTTACGATTATAATTATAGATATGCTCAATTACCTTTAAATACTCTTGCTCGCTAGTGCAGTCAACCAATGAAATACTTTTGTACCTTAGTTTTTTAATAAATTCATCGTGTTTATAATCTGGGTTCTTAAATAGTTTAAGTAACGCTCTTATAAACGCTCTTCTTTTGTATCCCTTGTAGTAGTTTTGAACTTCGTTTATTTTATCAGCGTTAATCATTGCTGTAGTAATAGATTTTATTTTAAAAGCACCCTCTTTAAAGGCTTCTATTTTGTTTTCTCCACCAGTCAAAAGAGCCAAGTTTACGGTATGACCAAAATTGTATTTATTTTTGAACTCTCTATACAATATATAATCTTTTAATCCCTTGTTGGCATATGAGTGCATAAAGTCTATATGTCCCCAATTTTTAGTATTAGTGTTCAAGGTGGTTACATCAATTAAACCCAATCCTTCTTTTTTAATATAGGTAATTGGCAGCCTTAATGACTTTAAAGCGCAATATCTATGTTGCCCATCAATGATTTCTAATCTTTCATTTACTATAATAGGGATTTCAATATGTTTTGTTTTAATAGATTTTGTTAATCGTGTTACTTGAAGATTATTTATCTCTCTATTCCCATTTATAAAAGAAAATTTTTCATAGTTTAAAGTTTTTTTTATTTGATCATTCATGTTTAACTCCTTTTATTTTTTAATAACAGGGGATGTATCGAACGATATTCACTTACACACACCAACTTGTCTTTTGCCATCTCGCTCACACCCCCCATTAAGTTAATTGCACTTCTTCCGCATAATGTTTCATCGCTAGCATCATAATAAATCCTACATTGTTTCCGCATTCTTCTGGAGTAATCTCTCCATTAACCCATTTTGTTACTGTTTCAATAATTTCTTTTGACCCTTTTACAGTAAGTTGCATACAAAGCTTATCATTATGTGGTTTTGTCATTTTCCCCACTCTCCACTTCTTAGTATTTGAGCCATAATCGCATAGTTTCCAATATCCTGGAATGTATCTTCAATTGACTCGTTATTTGGTTCTTCCTTGCTAGACAACAAAGTTAATAATCGTTGCACCTTGTCATTCATCCGTATAGCAATCCCAAGCAAAGCCAATTCATCATTACCACCCATCGCAATATTGTTCGGACCGTAATCAAGCTGCTTCTTACAAAACAATGATAACATATCGCCTTCTATTGAATGCCATTTCTTTATAGTTTTAGGATACTTTTTTGTACACTTATCATACCCCTCTCCACTATATTCGCTCACGCTCTACCCCTACTTTTATCTGCGCGTTTAAAAGTAGCTACTTTACAATCCGCAGAATAATTCAACACTTTTGTTACTTCCGATCTTTGTTCTTTTGGTAAAAATCGTACTATAGAGCGAAGCAATTTCATTAATGTTATAACGCTGCCAGATGTCATCATTGTAATATCTAGCTTTCCATGATTGGTTGATAAAAACGACTCTGCGTTTGGTTTATAGTATCTCATAGTGATCTCCTTTTTCGGGTTCATAAAAACACTCAGGACATTGAATAAATATCACTGAGTCATCAATAATTGTTGAATGCTGCTTTTCTTCGTACACCATTTCAGTGTCACATTTATAACAAGGTTTCCCTGCCGGTTCGCCAGGTAAAGGTGGACAAGTGGCCGGTACTGCCATCATTCCCCGGAAATCACTGCTAACCTGTTTGTTGTCCACCATTTACCCTTGCCATTGTTAAACAGTAAAAGAAAAAATTAATATCAATTATTAAATTTGTATTACCACGATCTTCTCGCACGGCAACTACATTTGCATTTCCGGGTTGTAAGTATTTTGGTAAGGACTTACGGCGTTTTGCCTGTACCTTTAAAACAATATCATTAATTTCAGCTTTTATATCGATATCTGCCGCTTCTCCCATAGCTCTACCATCTGAGCCAAACGCACGTTGAACTGATGTGCAGCCGAATTCTTTTAAGGCTGACACCAGTTCACGTTCGTAGCCGTAGCCTTTCGCTTTGGCTTTACTAGTCATTAAAAGGGTAAATCCTCATTATCATTCTTGACAGTATTCTTTGTGGGAGGGGAACTGTCAGGAAAAGCGATCTCAATGAGGTCATGCTCTTTTTCCCAAGCTTTATAAGCGCTTGCAACCGAGGAATCCAATTTGGTTTTAGGATTCGGAACAACGCTATACTGCGTATCGAGATTTTGACCAGTTTTCTTTACAGTAAGGTTATAACCTACAGGATCACCCCACTGTTTATTTTTGAACAAATCTCTTATCGCACCTTGGATAGTTGCTTGAGTAATTGTCCAAACTTGTACACCATCACTTCCATCAGCACTTACAGGGACCATCCAAAAATGTTTATGGTCTTGCCCTGTAGGTACTTTTGACACATCATTTACTCGCGTAACTTCTCTATCTACCCACCATTCATAACCGGTGACGGCAGGACCAAGAATGCGAACTTCATTTGTTCCTGATTGTAACTTGTAATACAATCCACCAGAACCAACCGGTAAATCGTAATCATCAGGTAAAAAAGTATTTGCCATATACTCTCCTTTTATTTGTTATTAGTTAACATAATATATGTGAAACAATCATTATGACAATGACTGCTTCTTTCCAGTAAGTCTTTAACTTCACCTTTGAATACCACCATAAATCAATCAAAAACAATTTCATATCCATCCTGTGTTGCTATTTTTGCTATAGTAGTTATATACATATCAGCTTGTTTCTTATCTTTAAAATTTGCCTTAATACCTAAGTCGGTATCAATCCTTTTGGAATCAAATAATTGTGTATCAATTCCACGGCGATTTAATAAAGACTCAATCTTTTTTCTGAACTGATATTGTTTTGTAATGTTTGGTATAATAATTCTCAAGGGGTAGCCATTTTTTGATTGAGGATCAAGCATCACTCTGTGAGAGTAGATTGGCTACCCCTTATTGTTATATATAATGTGGGCGTTTCTTCTAGAGTAAATCTAGTCATCAAATAATACATCTCTTTTGACACGCAAACAATCAGCAATAGTAATCTTATGTCTTTCAAGGAAAGTTCTCTTTCCATGTATCATAAGACTTAGTAATGCAGGTGATATTCCACTAACCCTGGAAGCCTGTCGCAAAGATATATTATTAGTCCGAAGGTGGTTTAGCAATTTTTGGTATTTAGCGTGTGGTTTAAGTGTAAACATCGTAAAAGAAAATAAATACACTAAACTTTTAAAACAAGAATTATGTTTACAATATTAAAAATATTGTGTAAGTTAAGGCAACTTAAAGAGGATAAAGCATGGCAACATTAAGAAAAATTAAATCAGGAACATGGCAAGTTAATTGGATAAACCCTATTACAGGGAAAAGAGAACGTCCATCATTTCACAGTAAAAAACAGGCCACTGAAATATTTAACGAATTTACAAAAGTAGAGGTTTTATCTAAAGCCGGTTTTGCTGCTACTGCAATTGCTGCAATAACTGGCCGTAACAATGAAGAGACTCTATCTACTATTTGGAAATGGTATAAGCATAATCGTGCAAATGATTTAAATGTCGATACTGTATATCATTATAAGCGCTCAATAGATACTTTTATTGAGGTATATGGAAAGGATATGTTGATTTCTGGAATACGTTCATATAAATGGAGAGACTTTATTGGTGTTAATATATATAAGGAGAAAATGAAAGACGTTTTATCTCAAACATCAATTAATACATACTTATCTAAAGTTAGCACTATTTTTAAAGCTGCTATGGAAGATGGCTTAATTGAATCAAATCCAATTGTTATCGGTAAAGATAAAATAAAACGCATTACAGATTCTAAGCCAATAAAACAATGGTCTTCTTCAGAGATCAAAAAGATTATGAGCCACAAAGATGTTAGCTTGTATCATAAATTAGTTTTTATGTTTGTTGCATTATCTGGTGTTCGTATGGCTGAAATTTGCGGTAATCATATTAAAGTGTTAGAGAATGGACAAAAATTTGATTGCGGCTTTTATTGGGATCATGTCTTGTGGGATCAAAACGCTATTTTAATATTTCAAAAATCAGAATATGATAATCCTACTGTGCGACATATATCACCTTTAGCAATAAATATATTGAAAGTAATTAAAGCTAAATATGGAGATGTAGCGCCGATACCTTACGGCAAAAGCCATTTAGTTAATTTAGTACAGTCTGTCGTAAATACAACAGGTGTATCATTTACGATGCACGATGTTCGCAGATTAACAGGCCAGGTTGTTATTGATGTAACTGGAGATTTATCCAAAGCACAAGAACTATATGGCCATACAGATATTAATGTTACTCGTCAGAGTTACGCTGATTATACGGATAAACAAAAGTCTGATATTGCGAATCAAGTAGGAGATGAACTGGAACAATATTTACCAGAATTCGCACTTGATAAAGTTAGTTAAACTACCAATGCTCAACTAAGTTCAATGAAGTATTCCAAGTGTTTGGTGCTACCTGTTTTGCGGTAAATCCATTATTAGCTAATCGATATAAACCATGGTCCCCTTCTACCGTTGCTCCTGCATTCGACTCATTAGTAGAACCATCAATTGAAAACAAAAAAGGTAATTGTGAACCCATTACTTTATTAAAAAACTGTGTGTATAAATCTGATCCATCAATCATACCGCCGTGAGCAACATTCATATTGCTTGGAAAAAAGTCTGAATCTGAAATAAAACTAAAATTTAAATCATAATTTCTTCTTCCGTAATGTCTAGATAGGTTATATGTTTGATTCTCTGATGATGATGGGGCGATAACCCAAGGGTTCGTTTTTGCCCAACCAGGCGAGCCTAAATGAGAAGCAACCGCATATGTGTTTCCGCCTGCTGACTCCAGTATTTCTGTTCCACCGTATTCTACACCAAATTTAGCATTTAAATCCGCAGAATGCGGCCACGACACTGCTTCACCTAGCATTATTGCTCCAATTTTAAGATCCGAGCTAAAGCTTGAAGCGCCTGATTTATCAATTTTAAGTCTATAATATCGATTATTAGTGCTGTTTTCACTCCAAGATATAAGACTCCATCCATTGTTTCCTGGAGTGCTATATGAAGTGTCTGTAAGTGGACTGTTCACTACATCAGTATAACCAGACACGGTTATTACTTCTTCTGAGCCAAAGTTACTATCATCATCATGTGATAATTTAAATCTTGCCCCTGCTTCTTCAAAATTATGGCCAAGTATAGCAAGAAAGTTTGCTTCTGCTGCTACACTGTTTGCAAATCCAGTGTCTATTATTATTGTTACTGGCTCAGTAGCTGCCGCCCAAGTAACATAATTTGAAGGACGTAAATCAAACAAATCTTCAAAAGATCCTGACGATGGACTCCCTGTTAGCGTATGATCGCCTATAGCTTTCCATCCGTTGGTAAGATTATATGCTATATGATCTAAGTACATTTTTGGTTTTGCTATTCTATTGTATGACATTAGGATACCTGCCTTGCTGTAAATTTAATTTTTCCCATACTCCGACTTGTAGATGTAATAATAAACTTTAGACCACTCCAACTTGTACCGAATGCTTTTGATGGAATCATCTCTGTAGAACTAAAAGCAACAAAATCACCTACCTCTATATTATAGAACGCAGGGTTGACTATAGTTGCCGTAACAATTTTTTTAGAAAGATCAGACAAAATGTTATCATAATATGAATACCAATCATCGTTTACATTTGAAGAAGGACTAGATGGTATTGTTGGACTTGTATATGCATCTAGGTTAATTTGTGTAATATTTTCCAATGATGGAATATTCCAATTTTCTCTTTGTGTGCTATTTGCAGATGTTACAGATGTTAAATATCCATTATCTGCCGGATGTTTTTCGTAGTTAATATCTGCTTTTGTTACTAAATCTGTGTATGGGATATGACTTACATTTATATTAGCTATATCTTTATCTGTCAATGTATGATTAATAGTAATTGAATCAGGGATATGTATATATTGGCCAGTTCCATCTGCTCTTACTTTAAATATAAAACCACCATTATATTGTAACTCTTCTAAAATACTTTTTAGTTCTTTAGATTCTAAAACCCACCATCTTAATTGCCAATCTTTACTAGATTCTAACGCGGACCAACCAGACATATTACTATCTGATTTATCAAAACCAGAAAACCTAGCTAATAAATCTCTGTGTGCTTCGTGAATTTCTGTTATTGCACCGCTGCCGCCTGCATAACTCTTTTCCAATCCATCCCCACCACAATATAACATATCAACACCTTTCAGTGTTTGATATCCTTGATCTTTATCAGTAAAATCAATCTCAGAAACAACTTCTGCTCTTATATCATGTATATATGGAGTAAAAGTGCAAGTACCTGGATTTACTCCGCTATTTATAATTTTTGCTTCTATTTGAAGATCATCTTGCCAACCCCCTGTATTATCAAAAGAACTAACCATTGTATTGCTTGTGTCTGTAGCAACGGAAATAGAAGTAGTACCGTTAGTACTTTGTTTGCTTGAGTTATCTGTAGGAGTAAACATATCATCAAACCCCCATGTTTTATTTGTAAAAAAACAGGTTTGAGTTCCATTAACTATTGATGCCCTCGTAATAGTCCAAGAATACGCTATGATCATTTTTACTGAATCAATTTTATGATCAACTCTTAACCACTTTGCTTTATACGATTTTGTAGAGGTCCCTGCGTTCGCTTGTGAAAATTGTAAGTTTGTACTATTTGATGTTTCTGTTGCTAATGGAGAATCAAAAGCATTATCTCCATTTGTCCAAGTATCAGACGAAGAATTCTCTACTGGTTTCATTAAAACCTTCTTAGGTATTTTATAATATGCACGGACTGCATATCCATTTTTATAGCTTTCATTTGCCGTATCAAAATTATAAGAATCATCAACCGCTACAGGCAAAAACCGATCAAGGTTTCGGTCATAATAATGAGGGTAAGCATTGCTTGATATATTGTGAATGCCTGTAATAAAAAACACTTCATCACCACGGATTTCATTTACCGGGATAGGAAACATTGTTTTATATGTTCTATAATCAATAGAACTGTTTGTATTGGGAGTAAAGTTCCCATAACTAACAGGAAAATATTTGTTTGTATCTGAGGTTTTCGTCTGTGGAATATATACTCCATCCCATGGAGATTTTGCAACAATCTGCAATGTAATTGTTTTTCCATCTTTATTTATTTTAACATTTGTTAGTCTTCCGCTAAATATCTTTAAACAATCAGACAAATCATCATCAGACCCTAACTGAGAATAAATACGAACTTCTTGATTAATATATCTATTTGATCCACCAATCAATTCTTCGCTAAAAGGATTTCCACTATAATCAAAATTCGCTACAGTTATAGAAATATTTGAAATTTTTGATTTTGATTTTGCCAAATCAATTGATTCTTTTATTACAGGTTTATTTAATATTGCACCATGATAGAAAACAGAATCAACGATTGTATCGGCTGTGGATATAGGTGTGTAATTTTCATAATAAAAAGTTGTATTATCATTATGTTCTGCTGCACTTGTTCCTCGTTGCCCTCTAGTAGCGTTAATGGAAGTTGGAATTGTATCAGTGACCACACTGTCAACTTTCATTATTTCATTATCAACTTTTACATACCCAGAAAACGCTCTCGAATAATCAACTAAAATACTTGTTTCTGAATCATCAATTGCTTCAGCGCTTTGATTCTCAGAAGTTCCATTACTTTGCATAATAGAGTCCCAACCACCTCTACCATTGCTATATGATCCAGTTGAGTATCCTAACTGTACAATCCAATTTTCATTAATGTTTCCTGACGTTGCCCTAGCAAAATAATTCGTATTAGAAAGAGCCATTAAGCAAGACCTCTACTTACAGCTTTCTCAATCGCTGTACCTATCTCACTTAATACGGAATCATCAAACACATGACCTGTGTTCACATTAACAGTAATACCACCCCTACCTTCTGGTTCTTGATTCATAGCCGACAAGGAGTCAATTCCAATAGATTGCACTGCTCTTCGATTCATAATAAACTCTCCACCTTGAGCCAATATAGGGACGTTATCACCACCACTTACCATACCCCCGGTCTGAAATCGCTGTATACCTCTGTCTGTTATTAAACCACCACTATGTCCAACACCTGCTATATTCATTAATTGGCCACCCATCTGCATTCCTATACCAATAGGTGCAGTTGCGGGATTTAATGCTATAATTGAACCTAATGCAGCGATATAATCCCCCATACCTGCTTCCCCCTGCTTAATTGCAGCAGCAAGACCTAGCACTGCATTTCCTATAGCGCCAATCGCCTGTGATGCTTTCTTGCCATTTTTATCCATATTAGCTGAATTTTCATCAAAATCATTTGAAAGTATTTGAAGTTTTAATGAAGCATTTTTCATTACATCTTGCATTGGAATTAATACATCATCAGTTAATGTTTTTCCTGATTCATTATTGTGTTGTAAGCTAATTGCCCACCCTTCAGCCGATTCCGACAACCCTACAAAAGCTTCAATGCCTTCTGGAGCCAATTCATTGATTTGTTGTTGAGTTGCCATTAATATTTTTGCAGCTTGGACTTGTTCATTAGTTGCTCCACGAAGTCTCATTTCCTGTATAGCAGTATCTTCTAGTAGCCTTGCTTGCTTTTCCATGTCAATATTTAAACTGCTAACCACAACTTGCTTTGCTTGAAGATTTTTTGTGGTTTGTTGTATTGTATTGGAATTTGATTGCAGCGTACCAGTGTTTTTTTGAACAATCTGATCCCAATCTTCAAATACACCCATGTATTCCATCATTTGTTGAATTGCAAGTGCTATAAATCCAATTAATGACATTTTTAATATTTTAGCAAAGCTTGCAGTCCTTACAATTGCAATAAATACTTTTGCATTGTAAAGTGCAATTGCTGCGGCTAATGCAGTAACACTTTGTGCAAATGTTTCTATATGTTCTACATTTATTGCTCTAAAAAACTTTTCTGCATTGTTTGCTGCTTTTATCAATGTTGGTAATAGTAAATCTCCAACAGTAGCTTGAAATCTTGTTACGCTATCTTTCATGTTACTCATAGCGCCAATATATGTTTTACTTAATCTATCTGTACTACCTGCAATGCCAACCGCAGGATCTTGTAGTGAAGAAATTAATGCTTTTCTAAAATTTGGTAGCGTAGTTTTAGAAAGATCAGTCAACCCTTGAGAAGACTTAATAATATTAAGAATTCCACGTTCTCTTAAAATATCGGCCGCTCCGGCTCCCCCTGCAAACGCACGGCCAAACGCATTGGCTGCTTCCGTAGCTGTCGTACCCATAAACGCAGCTAAGTCAGTTATTGGTTTGATTAACCCTTCTGCATCAGCACCAAATGCCTTTAATTGCGCCCCTGCGTTTACTACATCATCTAAACTAAATGGCGTGGTTGCCGCAACACTATTAAATTTTAAAAATGCTCTTTCTGCTTGACCAACCCCACCTGTTAATCCAACTAATCTAGTTTTTACTGCTTGAAAACCTGCTGCTTGGTCAACAAACTTTTTAATACCTAATGTTGCACCGCTTAAAGCAAATGTAACAAGTAATATATTGTTCCTTAACGCTCCAATTGATCTTCTTAATCCAGAAGTACTTCCACGCATACTATCTGCACTGCGAATATACTTAGAAGTAGTTTGATTAACTTTCCCTAAAGCTATATTTAAATTCTTACTTGATCTTTCTAAAGCCCTTTGTCTTTCTTCAAATTGTTTAGAACCAACAACTGCTCTCTCTATTCCTCTTTTATGTTTTGCTACTTGTTCGCGTAATTGACGTATGGAACCTTCTAAAGCTTTAGTGTTCTTTTTTGTGTTACCAAACCCTTTGCTTCGTATTTCTATAATAAATTGATTATCAGACATTTTTATTCATTTCCGATTTGTATTTTTGACAGGCGTTTATCTCTTCACTTATAGCGGAAAAGATGACCATTTTCTCGTATGATATATCATCCATATTGGATGCAATTGGAATATTAAATTCTTTGGAAAAAGCATATTCCTCGAAAAGAATGTTTATTTTACTATCAATAAAATAATTAGGATTTACGCAATGAACCATATTATGATATAATACTTGACCAAGAGTAAACTTCCCTTCCTGGTCTTTATCTAAAGCACGATCTACTTCTCGCCAAACTTCGTCTTCATTAAATTCAATATGTTTTTTTAATGTTGGAGATAAAGCTTTATATGGGAATTGTACTGGTATAGGAGTGTCTTTAATTCCAAAAAAACTATACCAAACGCTAAGGCGTATTTTTATTATTTTTTTTTATTCATTCCTTTATACTCTGAATAAACTGCGGAAAGAATTTCATCTATTGCATTGTCATCTAACTTTCCTAACGATTTCTCAGGATCTTTAAATGCAAAAGCCATTACCCACTCTAAGACATCGTAATATTTTTCAATGTCTAATTCACCATCTTTGAATGATTTAACTTCTAATCGATGTAATTCTCTTCTATCTTTGAACGAAAGTTCACGGATTTCAAAATCGCCGTGAGGTGTTTTTACGGTCATAATATTCCATTGTTAGATATTATTCCGGGGGTTTTTAAGATATAGTAATAGAAACCATATTAGCTGATTCAGATGCAGCAAAACCTCTAAAAGGTATATTCTGCATTAAGAAGTCACTTACTTCTGGTTTTGAATTATCTATCATCACGTCAGGACAAGATAATGTAAAACCACTTGATTCAGCGATAGATAAAGCAATACCTGCCGAATCTCCTTTAATATTACTTACTAAGTCATGCACTTCATCATCTCTTTTTGCAGTTAAACCTCCAGTTACTTCATAAGGACCTGTCTGTATGTACCCATATGGCTTATAATCTGTAGTGTTTTGAAAGTGTACTCTAGCAAGTGGTCTAGCTATTGTTAATTCCCATCCACTTAAAATCATTGCTTCGCTATTTAGAGTTGATGAGTTTAAACTAAATATATTTTTAGGAGTTCCTGTGTCTAAAGTTTTAGAACTTGGTGCTGCAAATGCACTTTCTACCGGTTGATATGCTGAAACGAAAGTAGTTTCCACACTCATTTCTCCCCCATTTGTCCCAACATCTTGCCTTAAAGTCATTGATGTAGCAAAACAGCCTGCCATAGAAACATCAATAGCTGTAGAATCTGATCCTGCGTTCTCAAACAATAGCGTTACTGCATTTACATTAGCTGCTCCATCAATCATTTTCCCACCGGAAGCATTATTTGTATTAGAAGCGGGTGATAATTCAGCAGCACTCGCTCCATCGCCAAATAAAGCTAAACAAGACTTTAGTACCGCAGTCGCTGTTCCACGCATTGTTAATGTTGCTTCATACATTTGTGTATCTGGACGATGATGTCCTTGCGATTCTAACTCTCCATAAAGGCCACTTTTACTTGGAGCAACTTCTATTGGAGCCGAAGCTTGTTCTAAACTAAAATCTGTTACTTGCAAAAAATTCCAAGTGTCACTGTTCGCATGAGCAGTACCAAGATTTGCAGAACCATTTCCGATACCTACCTCTATATTTCCTCTCGGTTGAAAATTTGTAGCCATTATTTACTTCCTTTTTTAGATTTTGATTCTGCACTCTCTAAGTGCGATTTTAATTCTTTAGGGACTTCAGACAATTCTATCTCTTCCCCTCTCATAAGTCTTTGATGTTTTGCGGAACTAGAAAACGCATTAAAATTTTTATCATTTGATAATTTCTTATATGATTCTTTTGCTTTGTATTTCATTTATATTGCTTCCAATACACTTACTGTTACTTCTGAATTAGCCAATAAGGCTTTATCTTCTTTAACATATTCTATGTTGTTAACTACTGCGTTATAAAACTTCGTAGTCCCTGATACTGAATAATTTCGATTGTTATACAATAATCGTTTTAATCTTTCTGCTATATTAGAAACCTGCTTAACACTAGTTTTTGTGTAATTACCAGAAAATTCAACCCGATAACTAATATTTATTGTATAGTCTCTAGTTTGTCCAGAAGCCAATATTTCGACTAATTCGTCAGATACTGGCTGTATCAAAAAACTTTGGTTTCCTTCATGTTTGTCGTACATAATCAATGTGTTAAATTCGTCAGCAATCAACGTGTGCAACGATTCGATTACATTGTCTACGATAACATTAGTGAACGACACCGCCATCTACTTATATCCCATTGGATGACATTAGCGGTAGATCTGTCCAGTTTTAATCATTCCAACTGGTGTTTCATCCGATTGAAATAAGACGGAAAACTCATCATTTGTTGTATATACTCCAGGCGCAAACCTTAAACTAGCGCCGTAAGCCAATGCTTGATAGCTTCCATTTATTGCTTCTGCATCCACTACCTTATCTTGCTTTAATCCATCATCATTACCGACATATACATCGTAGGTAACTGTAGAGTTGGCCGTCCCTACTGCAAACGTACCACCATTTTGAATTACTACTCGAACATCATCATAATATGTAGTTGGTCTATTATCAATTTTAATATCTTCTATATAGCCAGTAGAACTTGCATTTTGACTTACAACAGTAACGACTCCCTTTTCTTTTGACCAGGTAGTTTCATTCCAAAGACTGTATTCACCGCGTTTTAGCCTATCTAGTAAACCACTACCATCATCATTAATAATCCTGGATTCAATTTCTTCTGCTTGTTCTGGATCTGTAGACCTTATTAAATCTGCAACTGCTAATGCTGCGTTACATCGGATCACAATCCAATCGTAATCTCTTTCGGAAGCACCTTGATATGTAGAATTGCTTCTTTTCATTATAGGACGATTGCTTAAATAAGAACGCATTCTATCTGCTTGTTCCTTACATATAGTAGTTTTAAGTCCATCCCAATCTTGTCCCATCTCAAATACAGCGCTATTTAACGCAGATGCACTTGATGATGCTAAAAAGAATTCAAGACGATCATCTGCTTCGACAAATCTCCAAGTATTATCTGAAGACGGTTCTGATCCTTGCTCAGATCCTAAGTCTTTTCCATCTTTAAATAATGTATTTCCGCTTGAACCCGAACCATGCAAGTAATACAGATTACTTGTTCCGCTTGCTACCCAATTTGGGGGTAACACTGCTTTACGGTCCATCGAATCGATGCCAGAATAAATTGCACTTAGGTCTGTAGTGTTATTACAAAATGATTCATATTTTGATGCCATTATGCTTCTCCAATTAATGTATTATTTGAGGTTATAAATCGTACATCAGGAACGTCACATCCTGCAATTAAATCTAATATTGCAATAAATAAATCCATATCCTGTTTAGTTAATTTCTTTGGTAAGCTTGAACGTAAATCTTGCTCAATCTGTTTTAAGATTTCCATCGTATTCATTAAATTTTCCAATTTATCTGTTACTTCCATTTACAACCTCAATAAACTTCTCCGGGGTTCCTGCACCAAGGTAAGAATTATAAAAATCTTTCCAGTATTTCGCTTGATTATTTAAATCCTTCGGAATAGGTTTAGGAACTCTCCTATATTTTAAGCGACACATCACAATTGCAGCCGCTATATTCCATTCAAGAATGTCAGACCATTCTTCTTCCTTTGGTTCTAAAATATACTTTTCATCTAGATAAAGAATATCACTGACAACCTTCACGAGTTTCTTTCGATATCGTAGATAGTTTATACAAATATCCATACAGCAGGTCATTCCAGGCTCCACTTGCCAAAATGATCTAGCAGGACCATCTCCAAGCTGCCGTAAATATTTATAGCGAGATTCGACTAACCCTGTTCTGTAAACTAATTGAACTGCTTCAGGTGAATACATATTCATCTTCCGCAATATGCGCTCAATTAAATTTTGAACCTGTTTAGAATCCACCATCTACTAATACAGTAAATGATGACAAAAAAAGGCGTAAGTAATCTTACGCCTTTATTCGTTACTGGCTATTAATAATTAGAATTTCCAGACAAGTCGTACAGCAGCCATGATAACATCCATACTCTCTTTAGCTAATGCTTCTTTTTCTTTTTCTGAGAGTTTGCCATCTTTCATTGCATCTTTGTACGATTGAGCAACGTCTTTTAATTCCTTTACTAATATTCGGTATTTTGTACCGACTATAGTACCAACTAGGGTTAGCATAAGTACCATAAAATACGCAAAGTTAGACCAATTCAACCATTCCATGATTATTCCTTTAGTTTTTTGATTTTAAGGGTTAAGTAAATTATTGTGAGCAAACCAATTGTAGTTTGTAAAATAAAAGGTATAGCATCTATTAACCATACTCCGTAACTAAAAAAATTAATTCCAACTGTCTTTAAACTGTCTGCGCCCATTATGTCTTATCCAACTTTCCTTTTAAAAAATTTAACACTTCACTTTGAGTCCGTAACTCAAATGTAAGTTTTTCGTGTCTGCGTTCAGCGTTCTCTATTACTGATTCGTGTCTTCTATCTGCTTTTGTAGTTTCCTTATTCCATCTATCTATAAGTTTAACGGAGATTTCTCTATTTTGCTGAATTTCGTGTTCTAAATCTTCTAATTTATTATTTACAAGTCTTTCTACGAATCCCCTAAACCAATATAACATTCCTGAGAATAATACTACTACGACACCTATTACACCATATTCCGCATACATTTCTGCCATATATTGTTCCCATTTAAATAATTAATACTTTACTGATACATATGCCATTGGAGTGCTATTTACTATAAGTTCGGGAGAAAAGTTTGCCCCAACACCTATGTATTCACCCCATATTTTTTTACCACCTTCTATTTCAATACTCTGTACTGCTGAAAAAATCACAGAATCTTCCATAATTACATAGCAATGAAAATACGCATCATATCTTCCTTCTTTATCAAAAGAAAAGATGTAATAATGGAACACCGGTTGCCAAGTCGATTCCATCTGACCTTGTTCTGCCGTTGTTGTAAAATATATAGGTATATTATTTTCAGCATCTATAACTCTACGCTCTACTGTTAAGTATTTATCTTCACAACTTAAAAGCAATAACAGTAGTATTAATCTTTTCATTTTTCTTTCTTAAACATTTTCTGAAGTAAACTTTTGTTTATCTCTTCTAGTTCCGCATTCCGTGAATTTTCTATTACCTGGAGTCGTTTATCTATCGCTTCATAATTAATTTTAAGTTCAGCAATATCAGACTTTAGAGTAAACCAAGCCATTACCCCAGAGCCAATAATCGCTATTAACTGAACTAACCAACGAATGTTGATAGTAACATTCAGATTATCATCTATCTTCGCCATTTACAATACCATCCACCAAGCAGCACCAATCTCTACAATTAAATCTGATATTGTATTGTTTCTCCACTTTGCCTTTGTTCCATATACTTCTTCTGTACCTTCAACGATATATTCATATATTTCCCAAAGTAATCCAATGATAGCTACCCACATTACCGCCCAAAAATCTGATGCACCAAACCATAAAGCTACTTTCGCTATGAAAAGTCCTGCTGCAATATGAACAGAAGTCCAGTAATCTAACCAAGCATTGCTTCGTAGATATCCGATTAACCCATGATGTAGTTTCATACTAACTCCTTAACATTCGTCTTTCCTATTTTCATTCTTCCGTCTACACCAGATTCACTACTAAATGTTTCTTCTGCTGTTTTTAAGCTATCGGTACGTTTTACAACTTCACCATCACTCCATACGAAGTATTTTTTACTTTTGGGATATTCTACGGATTCAGAATCTTTGCGAGTAGCACCAGGCGAAGTGTTAAGGTACAATCGCACTTTTCCATTTCGCCTGATAAGCATTAATCGTCAATCAACCAATCTAAAGCAACCATATCTGCGACAGATACTTCGAGACTGCTGATTTCTTTGAGTTTAATTTTATTAAACTTCATTTCGACTTCTTCATCGACCAAAGCATTGATTTCATCCGTAAACTTTTTAAAGTTTTTGGAATCTTGATCTATAGCTATATTACCATCATCATTCTTTTTGCCATATTTTTCTATAGCTTTATCTCTAGCACTATTAAATGAGTCTAGATGGCTGTTTGCTTCCATCAGCACACGAGAAATACGATATGCTGGCTTTGCTTTCATTTTTTCACTAGCGAGATTACTTAGTGCGCTAATTGAACTTACGATTTGACCTAATTTCATGTTACTCCCTTAATTAGGTGTTTATTCCGGGGTATAATATGTTGCGTTCTTTGGAACGAAATATTGTTTAGGCGGTGAGCCTACGTTGATGTATTCACTATCTTTCTCTCCTAGTAGATCTTTTTCGTCTACATCAAACTCTAAATTTTTGTGCAGCATTTCATATACAGGTGGTTTTGAATTCCTAGCAGGTTGATATGGAACATCTTCATATACTGCTTTTTTTTCAGCTACTGCGGGTTTTACCAAGGTTGCAGTTTTACTATGACCAAATTGATACAATGCAGGCTTTGCAGGTACTGCGGGTCGGACTAATATTTTATGCGCAGGAACTTCCGCTCGATAGCTAACTTCTTCCTTCACTATCTCTTTGCGCCATTCTTTTGTGGACCACTTAACTCGCATCTATTTTATCGGCTAGTTTGCTAGATTTCAACGAACTGTATTTTGACCAATCCATTATATTCTCCTGTTATTTATTTTCTAATGCTTCCACTTTTGCGGAAAGCTCTTGTATTGCTTTTACTAATGTTGGTATTATAGACGAATCGTTCATCATTTGATATCTTGGGTTTCCATCTTTATCTATTTCATCTTTCATATAAGAAACCGCAGATGGAATAACATCAGCAACCTCATGTGCAATAAAACCTTCTCTATCAACATCTGGAACTCTTTTTAAATTAAACGATTTTGGTTTTAATGCTTTTATTCTTGATAAAGCATTAATATCTAAATCTGCTATATTTTCTTTTAATCTATAGTCAGATGTATAATTATATGTTTGGTCTGTTCTTAATTCAGCAACTGTACTTCCATCATCTTGTATTAAAACAACCTCACCGCTTGAACCTGTCCTATTAAAAGAAGCCGCAATACCAGCATCTTTTTCAACGTCAAGAACATGAGTTGGACTTGTTGTACCCAGACCAACCCTTTGACTTGAATCTATATGTATAGCTGGAGCATCATTTGCTCTTAATTGTAATGATGTGTTTTTATCTGCACTTGTAGCAGAACCAACATAAAATGCCGCACCATCAACTCTAAAACTATTATACCCAGCAATATATACATCTTGAGTACTTGTATTACCAAGCATTACTGAATTATCTGCTTTTCCTGTAGCGGCAGCACCTATTACTGTTTGATTTACCGCACTCGCTGATGCTCCAGCGGTTGAATATCCAATAAATGTATTTGTGTTTGCGTTGACTAAATCATTTGTACCAGTAGCCCCAGCATATGCACCTATTGCTGTATTAGAATCTGCGTTAGTATGATTTAAATCGTTAAGTGCTTCATACCCTAAAGCAGTATTACCAGCACCAGTAGTTTGAACCAACAATGCATTATATCCAACAGCAGTATTTTGACCACCACTTGTAAGAGCTTTTAATGCTTCTCTACCAACAGCGACTGTTCCGTTTGCTCCTGACGTTAAAACGTCACTTGCTGAAGCATATCCAATAGCCGTTACTCCTTCAACAGCATTCGAACCAATAGCATCACCAGAATAGTTACCAATAAAAACATTTTTATCTATTCCATCAGTTGTACTTGCGTTCCCCATTGCGGCAACCCCAATAGCTATATTGTCATCGCCTTGAGTTAATGCGTCACCAGACACCGAACCAATAAATGTATTATATGCACCTGTGGTAATATTTTCACCAGCCAAATATCCCATCATAGTATTTGCGTCACCTTGAGTAATGTCAGTTAATGCCTTATATCCTACTACTGTATTTTGTGTGGCGGCATCAATCGTGCCAGTTCCCATAGCCAATTCACCGATTGCTGTATTATAATCAGAGGCATCGTTACTACTATCATTAAAAGCAGTTTTACCAAATACTGTATTACCAGTATTACTATCATTATTGGATAGGCTGATGCGAGAGTTGGCATCGAGTTTCAAATTAGTAACAGTAGCACCACTTGTTTGAAACATCATAAATTCATCATCATGTTTATAAGTTATAATTCCAGCGTATGGAGCTGTACTACTTGTCCCATCTGCAAAATATAAACTTCCATACGAAGTTGTACCTGATACTATTGTAATTCCAGAATGTCCGTTTTCATATACAACTAAATTATTTGCATAAGCATTATAACTTGCTGGTGCAGTTGTACCTA
>VTLG01000112.1_pt1 | contig 26101 bp, 20 predicted proteins | sample 4694571 | NCBI WGS metagenome assembly VTLG01 (sample SAMN12604809, study PRJNA352737) | marine metagenome | biome: ENVO:00000447; feature: ENVO:00000209|ENVO:00000569|ENVO:01000036; material: ENVO:00002151; isolation source: viral sequences binned using virsorter ...
TGTAATGGGGGCTTTAGAATTAAGTCACATTCAAACGCATATGACAGAGAAACGACCAAATTATCATTTACATAAAGTAGTTCGTTAAGCGACATGGGAGGTGCAATGCCTCCCTCTACATTTGGTAAAAGCCTCTACGGAGACACCTTTTGCCGTCATGACGGTGGGATAGACCACGAATCAGTTTGAGTCTTAGCTGAAACAATTAAGATTCCTATAATTCTAGATCTAGAGACGATACATATAACCTTACAAAATAATGGCACAACAGTCAACAAACAATCCTGCCTCACAAACCTTTCTGGGTAGGATAAACACAGCGACAAACGCAACGAACAACAGAGATTTATATTTAAAGTTGTTCTCAGGTGAGATGTTTACTGGCTTCCAAAGAGAGACAATCGCAAGAGATCTCGTAATGAAGCGTACACTCACAAACGGAAAGAGTCTACAGTTCATCTATACTGGACGCACAAGTGCGGAATACCACACCCCTGGAAACAGTATATTAGGAAACTCTGACAAAACTCCTCCAGTAGCAGAGAAGACAATCACAGTAGATGACCTACTCATCTCTAGTGCATTTGTCTATGAACTGGATGAGACACTTGCTCACTACGAATTGAGGGGTGAAATTTCTAAGAAGATTGGATATGCTCTTGCACAAAAATATGATAGACTAATCTTTAGAGCTATCGCTAAAGGTGCTAGACAGCAATCTCCAATTACATTAAATAACTTTGAAGAGCCAGGTGGAACCCAAATTCAAGTTGGTGCAGGTTCTGACGCTGATGATGCTCTTGATGATCAAAAGCTCGTAACAGCTTTCTATGATGCTGCTGCAGCTCTTGACGAAAAAGGAGTTTCTGATGATGGCAGAGTAGCTGTCCTAAACCCTCGTCAGTACTACGCACTTATACAAGGAGCTGGTACTAACGGTCTAATCAACAGAGACGTACAAGGTACATCTTTACAAAGCGGAAATGGTGTAATTGAAATTGCAGGTATCAAAATCTACAAGTCAATGAACGCTCCATTCTTCTCTAAGTATGGTACAAAGTTTGCACCTTCAAGTGGTGCTTCAGCTTCAACTGACCTTGCTACAGTAGATCCTGGAAAAACAGGTGATTTTGTTTCTGAGGACATTGAAACAGCTACAACAGTTACAGGTAACAACTATGGCCCACGCCAAAACTACGGTGCTGCCTCTAACTTTGCAAACACATGCGGACTAATCTTCCAGAGAGAAGCTGCAGGTGTAGTAGAAACAATAGGGCCACAGGTTCAAGTAACTTCTGGTGATGTTTCTGTTGTTTACCAAGGCGATGTCATCCTAGGAAGACTAGCTATGGGAGCAGATTTTGTGAACCCAGCAGCTTGTGTAGAATTGTTCGCAGGAACAACTACAAAGCCAGCTGCTTTCTCATAATAGTAAATTTTATACAGGGGCTTCGTGCCCCTTTTTTTATATGACAACTATATCTTACGGAGTGTCTACCGAAATAGATGCTGTAAACTCAATCCTGATGAGCGTTGGAGAATCCCCAGTTAATACTTTAACAGTGCAAAGTCCCGAAGTGGCTATAGCACAGAAGACTCTAAGGCAAGTCTGCCGTGAGATACAAGCTGAGGGATGGTCATACAACACAGAGAATGAGTATCCCATAGACCTCGATACAAACAATCAGTGTATCGTTCCTAATAATGTCCTACAGATTGACTTAAATATTTATCAACATGGTAAAGATTATAATGTAGTCAAACGTAGTGATAATGGTGTTCAAAAAATTTATGACAAAAAGAATCACTCATTTACATTTGAAAACTGTACTAAATTATATTTTGACATAGTATGGATGTTTAAGTTTGAAGATTTACCTCAAGCATTTAAAGATTATGTTACTGCTAAAGCTACTAGAGTAGCTGCTGTCCGTATGGTTAGCAGTACAGAGGCTGCTAAATTATTAGAAGCAGACGAAGCGTACGCTAGAGCACTTGCTTTAGAATACGATGCCCGCCAAGGTGACCACAACATATTTAATGACTTCCAGTATCAACAAGATGCTAACACAGTCTACCGACCATTTAAAGTATTAAGAAGAATGTAATGGCAGCAGTAAATCAAAGTATCCCAAACTTTCTTGGGGGTGTATCTCAACAACCAGATAAAATAAAATTTCCAGGGCAGTTAAGGGTCTGCGATAATGCTGTCCCAGATGTTACATTTGGTTTAAAGAAACGTCCCGCTGGGGAGTTTGTTAAGACACTTACAAATGCTAATGGCACAGGCTATTGGTATGAAATTATAAGAGATGGTGACGAAAAATATTTATTTCAAATCACACCAGCTAATACTGGGTCTGGACAAAAGCCTATACGAATATGGGATTTGTCTAATGGTAATGAACTAACTCTAACAAATAATAATGGAGACGCTCTGTTTGCCTACCTTTCGGGGGCTACACAAGAGTATGCTATCCAGACCATACAAGACTATACATTAATAGTTAACAAACAAAAAACTGTAGGTACTACAGGTAATACTTTTTCACCTATTCACAATGGAGATTATTCATATGCTAGGCTGGATACTGTTGCTTACAATACTGAATATATTTTATATAGTGGTACAGCTCCCACACCCAATACATTTTACAGGGTTACTTCTGTAAAGGTAGATGTACAAGGAGTTGTTAGCACAATAGATGTCACTAATGACGGAGATAATTATGATGATGATAACCCTCCAAGTGTAACTATATCAGGTGGAGGCGGTAGTGGTGCTACAGCCAAAGCTATTGTTTCAAGAAGTAAAGTTATAAGAATTGATATAACTGATTCTGGTAGTGGTTACACATCAACGCCCACTGTGACAGTAGCTCAAGCTGGATCTGGTAGTGACCATGCTACAGCAACAGCTACTTTAGGTAGTGGTTCTACATGGATAAGTGGTAATGAAAACCAATCTAACTCAGGTACTATAACTTGGTCATTTTCTGGAGGATCTGCAGTTAATACAACAGGTGCTCAAGTAAGTGGCTCAAATATTACAGAAAATATTGAAGGTAGTTTACAAGTAAACGGTGCTAGTTTTATTGCTGCTAACATAGAAAATTTTAATGGTAGCGGTTTTGGAAGTGCTGACTTTCTAGGGTACACACAAGATTACGATATTAGATATACAGCTACGGTAACACTAAAAGACGGTGGTCTAATTAGGACAACTAACAAAACTACAGCAGAAGGTTTGTTTGTAGATGTAACTGTAGAAGGTGTTGTTTATCGTGTATCAGTTGAAGCTGTTGAACCAGTACAAACTTATCAAGATGTGGCTAATATAGCCTACCACAAAACTCCAAAGAACCCAACAAACGGTGCTATATCTATGGCTACTATTCTTAATGGTCTTAAGGGTTCGGTTAACAGTTCTTTAGCTAACGTTACAGCTGAGGTTATTGGTAGTGGTTTGTTTATGCACGGTTCTGCAGCCTCTGGTGTTAACTTTCTTGGTGGTGCTGTCAATGAAAACATGAGTGTAATAGGTCAGAAAGCACAAGATATTGCTAGGCTACCAGCTATGTGTAAACAAGGTTATGTAGCACAGATATCTAACACAGCTGACTTACAGACTGATGATTACTATGTAAAATTTGAAGCTGACAATGGTGTATCTGGAGCTGGTAGTTGGGAAGAATGTGTAAGACCCCATAACTTTGCGGGGACAAGTGCAGATGACGCTATGGTATTAGGGTTAGATCCCGCAACAATGCCTCATGCTCTTGTCAATAATCGTAACGGTACATTCTCATTTATTAAGTTAGACGAAGCTACGGCTACTGCACGTGGTAACGAAAACTATTGGGATGATAGGCTTGTTGGGGATAACACCTCTAACCCATTTCCTACGTTTAACGGTACAGAAATACAAGAAATATTTTTTCACAGAAATAGATTAGGTTTAATTTCTGGTGAAAATGTAATTATGAGTCAACCTGGAAGTTACTTTAATTTCTTTGTTGTATCTGCTATATCTTCTAGTGATGACAACCCAGTAGATATAACTGTATCTGATATAAAACCTGCATTTATTAATCATTCATTACCTATCCAAAAAGGTATGTTAATGTTTTCTGATAACGGTCAGTTTTTACTATTTACAGAGTCAGATATATTTAGTCCTAAAACTGTTAGACTTAAGAAAGTTTCTAGTTACGAATGTGACAGCAGCATACAACCTGTTGATCTTGGTACATCCGTACTATTTACATCTAATGTATCATCACATGCTAGGGCGTTTGAAGCTACAATTTTAGACGATGACACACCTCCTAACATACTAGAACAAACTAGAGTTGTCCCAGAATTTTTACCAAAAACTATAACAAAGTCTTGCAATTCTGTACCAATAGGTATTGTAAGCTATGGACAAAAAGGACAGAAAGAAGTATTCCATTATAAATACTACAACAGTGGTACAAAACGTGAGCAATCTGCTTGGTACACTTGGACATTAACAGGTACTATGCAACATATGCTCTATACAGGTGGTAGTTATTTTACAGTTACACTACATGGTAGTGACTATATACTTAGTCGTTATGAATATGTGACTGATGCTGCTACTGACAGAGCCTATGTAGTAGGTGGTACATCAGTTGATATAGGATCACCCCTTAAAACAGCAAGATGGTTTGAGCCGTGTCTTGATAGTTTAGTAGAACCAACAGCAGTTACTGGTACTGCACAAACTACAACTGATCCTGAAAAGACTGTCGTAACAATACCTTACACACCTACTTCAGCTACCGACTTTTATCTAATTGGTATCTATGGTAATGACAGCGATGCTAATTCTATTGCTGGTATAGTAAGAAAAGCTGATGCTGTAGGTACAAATAGTGCTACTTTTAACGGTATTAATATAGCCAGTAATGCAAAAGTAGTGGTTGGTTATAGGTATACAACCCTTATAGAGCTGCCTACATACTATTATAACAAAGGACAGACTAGCTATGACCTTGATGGAGAGCTACGTATCTCTGGAATTAACTTTGAATTAGGTGTATCTGGCCCTATGGAGTTTCATCAAGAACCAACTTATGCCGATATGGACTCCTATATACAATATGAGTCTGGTATGCTAGCTAATGCTAGTAACTATAACAAGCCTCCATCTGAATTACATAAGGCGGTAAGAGTACCTGTCCATAAGAAGAACGATAAATATACTATGCAAATACAAATACCCGACCCATTTTCCACTGCCTTACTCTCAGCTAGCTGGGATGGCAATTATTCACCAAAACGACATGTACGAAGGTAAGTATATTAAGACCTGCACTCCTGAGTTAGCTCTTAGTGTGGGTCTTAACTTACGTTATGAAGATAGACGTGAGGCAGAAGAAACCTCTGGTTTATGTGCTGAGGCTGCTATTATAGAGTCTTATTACAATTCAACTTATTCCGTATATTTTACGGTTCCCAACGGCAAGGCTGCTGGAGTGGCGGGTGTGACCCCGCACAATATAATATGGATGTTATGTACTGATGCCAGCACAGAGTATCCTCATACATTTGTAAAGGAAGCGAAACGCTGGGTAAATAGTTTACTTAACCCTTATTTATGTAACCAAGCAGATATGCGGAATGAATCACATATAAAATTATTAAAACTTTTAGGATTTACCTTAATCAATTATCATGTCTACAATGGAGTACCCTTGATACAATTTATTAAACCATGTGTACAGTAGCAGCATTATCTATTGGTATGGGTGCAGCTAAAACTGTTGCTGGAATTTCAGAACAGAATAGAGCACATCAAAATCAAGTAGATGCTGTCAACCGTAGCAACGCTATGGCTAGACAGAACTATATCAATCAGATTACAATATCTGCCTATAAAGATCAACGTAAAGGTGATGTATTTGCAGCTAAATTAAAAGCTGATGCAGCATCTAGGGCAGCATATTACAAACAAAAAGAAATTAACCAAGCTGAAGCAAACAGGGCAACCGTTGCTAACGATCAGCAATTAAGAGAAAAAATAAATGAGCAAATGTTTGCTAGTCAAACCAACTTAGCCAAGGCTATACAAGCACAAGGTACTGTCCTTGCTAGTGGTATGTCAGCTGGACAGTCTATGCTCATGGAATTAAACCAAGCTGAACGTGATTTAGGTTTTGCACAAGCACAGATAGATGCAACTGTCTTTGATGCTACACGTAACTACGGTATACAAAAATACGGTATTGACCTTTCACAATATTCAGCTGATAGCCAAGCAAAGAATAATATTACAACTTCTGCTTCTGTTGCACCATACGCATCATTCATGACAGCTAGACCTATTGAGAAAAAAGCTCCACGTAAACCATCTATACTTGGGCCTATACTAGGTGGTATTAGTACTGGATTAAATACTGCTACTACCCTTGGAGGACAAGATTATTTCCAAGAAACTTTTAACATTGGAGGTACACAAGGCGAATAACTATGGCATATCAAAAAAGTACAAGTTTTAGCGGGTTTAGAAAAAGGACTGCACAAGATGATTCTAAACAGTACAAAGATCTTGCTAAAAACTTAGAATCAGAAAACGCTAAGACCATTAAAGATTTTCAAACTGCAGCAGCTTCACAGATTACAGAGATGAGTCGTATTAGCAAACTAGAAGCTGCAGCTGATACATACGAACTAGATAACCTACGTAAATTCAGTAAAGAACTAGACGGATTTTTAGATAGTGCAATAACAAATATTGTCAAACCTGTGTTTGATGCTCAAATGCAAGAGGGTATAAACCAAGGTATACTAGCACAACAGGGAGATGAGGAAGCTCTATCTAAAGTACGTCTTAATGAATTACAAGAGTTAGAGTTAGAACAAAGATCTAACAAGATTGTAGAACAAACAGAATTTGAAACAGACCGTATAAAAGAAAAATATAAAAACGATCTTCAAAATGATTTACGTACAGAGTACAGATTACTAAATCTTAAAAAACAAAACGGTAACTTTGCTAGAGGATACCGTAAAGGTATGCTTATGGAAGCTGCTACTGGTTGGGATGCTTATAGAGATAGTGTACTAACTGATAGCTCTAACTATGACATCCAGAATATGGAGGTAGAACATAACGGTGAGCGTTACAGGATTGGTGATTACTATAAAATTAAAGATCAAGAAATAAGAGACAAAATGTTAGCTCGTGTACAGTCTGACTATATAGCTAAAGAAGGTAACGGTTTCAGTAAATTTCTTGTTAACAAACATTTAATAAATCCTGTTATAGAAAGAACTAATTTGTTTCAACAAAAAGAGTTTCAGAAAGAACAGGTAGAATTAGGTTTTGAAAGACTAAATGATTTAAAAGTTAAAATTGAAAATAATTTTGCAAATTTAGAAACTGATGTAGGTGAAGCCCAAGCTGTTGCTGTCGTCCAACATGCCCTTAATATACTACCATCTACTATGAAAATGATAGGTGTAGAGGGTAGTTATAACACAGCAGCTAAAGCAAAACTTATTGAAATGATAACTGATAAGGGTTCTTTTCTATATAATGGTAGCCTAGCTAATCAAGATGACCAGAACGATATTTTAGATTTTTTTGAAAAACCTTTGTTTTATGTAAAAGGTGTATCTAAGATGGAAGGTAACAAAATGGTGTTATCATCTCTTAGTGATCTAATGGCAGGTGCTATTAACAGAGAAGAGTTACAGTCTGCTATGTTGACAGCACAGTATGATAGAGCAGCTAAAGAAATAGAAGGTAAAAAAATAAATCTTAAGCAAACTTTAGAGAATATTAACATACAATATAAGGGACAGCCTAATGAAAAAGCTCTAGCACTAAATCAAGTAATGAATGAAAACTATGGTAAATACTGGGCTAAAAATATATTAAGTAATAACATTGATGGTTATGAGGGTTTAGAACCTTATGACGAAGATCAAAGTGTACAGGTACTTATTGAATTAGAAAAGAAGTTTAATGTTGGTGAAGAGAAATATGGTATTATACCCTTATCTTCTATTAACTTAGAACGTATTGACCCCGCAGTGCTAGCAGCATATATAGAAGATGGTAAGATAGGTGACCCTTATGAAAAAGAACCTGGAGCTGCAGCAAAACATAAAGCTTACACAGAAGATTTAACAGAATTAGCTAAAGTAATATTTTCTAGAAACGTAGGTAATGGTTCTTTAACTCAAGCTGATGCTGACCTACAGGTAGAAAACTTTACAGATTTTATTAGTCCTTTAATTTTGTCTTCCGCTCGTGGTTACGTAGCTACTGAAAATATTACATTAAACGAAGGTTTAGATTTAGCTGCTAGTTATTGGAAAAGTCAGTTAAAAGGTTATAACGGGCAAGCTGCTGATGGATGGCAACCAGGTACTGTTGACTTAGAAGTAGGTACTAATGGTTGGAACAATCAGTCTATATATAAAACTGAAGCTGTTGCTATAGCTAGTCCTAAAACTATTGCATTAAGAGAAAATAATAAATTAGCACAAGTTAAAGATATATTTGATAATACTGAAAGTCCTAATTTATTTGAAACTAAATTATTTTTTGATAAGAATGATTTATCTTATTTTGAGCTTGATAACAGAGGGGACATTCACCCCATCTTTCATCGCATGTCTCTTCTCTCAGAGGGTACTACACCTCCAGAAGTAATCTACAATAACCAAGCTAAATTACTAGAAAAAACTACAGGTATGAAGCTAGTAAAAGAGTGGGATGAGACAGTACAACAAAGACTTGATGCTTGGGAAGAATTAAATCTAAACGAAAAAAAAGCTCTTGTTAGTGGTGAAACAGAAGGTTTTAACAGAACATTAATGGGAGTTGGTTTCTTTTCTCCTTATAATCTTATGGCATCAATGGTGACTACAGATGGTAAACTACCATTAAATGGAGAAGAAGCAAACGTTATTTTAAATGAAATGGGTTTACCTGCTATGAAGTTTGATGACTTACTAGCTGACCCTAAATTATTAGAAACTGTATTAAATACTAAGATTAAAAAAGGTTTAGAATTGACAAAAGACCTTACTAATAATGATAATATTAGAATACGTATGGTTGCATCTTATATGGCAACGGGTGATGTTAACAACTGGAATAGTGACGACTATCAAATGTTTACTGCTAAAGTATTGTCGTCATACAAGAGTGGAGATACCTCTGCTGTTGAACCTTTCTTTAAAAAGTTTAATATAAATAGTAGTATATTTAAGGTTGATTATAATATAAATGAAGACTACATACATCCAGAAGAGTCTGTACATAATGAACAACCAGCTAATAGTTTTGAAGGTATAACAGATCAGTTACTTAGATTAGATGCAGAAGGGATACCTGAAAAATTCATTGAATTATCTCGTATCGAAACTGGGGTTGTCAGTGGTTTACTACAACGTATGGTATCTAAGAATCCTACTCGTGTGCTTAACCCTGCATATGTTTCATACAATAAATTAAAACAAGAGTTAGAAGATAAACAAGTAATCTTTCAGCAATTAGAAGGTAAAGGTAATATTGCTTTTGGTATATTATCTCCAGCATTAGCTAGAACTTTAGGTACTGACAGGTATAAAGAAGTTAGAAAAGAAGCTGATGAATTATTTAACAATGGTAAGTTTATTACTAAAGATAAAGCATTAATGTATGTTTTAGTACAACAACCAGAATTTAGTAATATTGCGATTGAAAAATATAAAAAATTATCTCCAAAATCATTCTTAAGTGTTGAGGCATCACGTTACAATGTAGGTGGTGATCTTGTAGGTAATATAGCTGAGGAAGATTTAATTACAATTAGAGGTCTAGTTAACCCATTTAGTCTTAAACAAGGTATTAAAAACGTAAGTTTTGATAATGCAATAGGTGGTAAAGTTAAAATTAGAAAAGATGCTTTTCCTGATTGGAAACGTTTTTTTGATGATGCGATTGCAAATGGACACAGATTTGGTATTAATGACGGCTACAGAACTAATAAACAACAAGCAAAATTATTAGAAGAAAAAGAAAAGAAAAATTTAGGTAAAGATGTCAAAGAACCTGGAAAATCTAATCATAACGCAGGTGTATCGTTAGATTTAGACTGGGCTACTGAGGCAGATTATCAGTGGTTATTAGATAATTATAAAAAATATAATTTATGTCCACACACAGGTACACCAACCTCAGACATGAACAGTGGTAATAACCCTGGAGAAATCGAAGCGTGGCATTGGAGTTGGGATCCTACGGGATCATGTAACTTAGAACGTTAAACACATGAACGAAGAAGAATTAATGCAACTCGGTGAATCCGAGGAGCAAGGGGAGACTACGGTCAATGACCCCGAACGATTTACTAAATATACATCATCTGAATTAAACAAACATAGCGAAGATAAACAAGCCCTTTTAGAAGCAGCTCAACAAGATCAAGAAGCTGCTGCTGTGGTAGCACAACAAGAGGCACAGGCAGCTGAAGGTAGTAATCCACAAGGGTTTCTACCAGATGGCCCTGGAAATTTTATAGGTGAAACTGTAAAAGGTGTTTATGGTGGTTTGACAGATGCTGTTGAAAGTGCAGGTAGTTTTCTAGATCTTACGGGAGATACAATTACTTCTACTGCTAACAGAATAATGGGTCTGAACCAAGAATATGGTAACAACCCATTTAATTTTAAAGAGTACAGAAAAGCACAAGAACTTGGCATAGGTGGAGCACAACCTGGAATTTTAAATGTACCAGATAGGTTTCAACCAGAGACTTTATCTGGCTACGGTGATTTAGTTAGAGGATTATCAGAGTTTGGTTTCTTACTATATGCTACAGGAGGTGCTGGAAAGGTACTAAAACCTGCTACTACATTAAGAAAAGCTGCTGTATTACAGAATAAAATAGGTAAAAACATGCTTGCAGGAGCATTAAAAAGTAAAACACCTATCTTAAGTAAACTTGCAGCAACAAGAAAAGGTGCTAGATTTATTAAATTTATACCAAAAAATACTGGTAAATTAAGTAATATAGCATTTGAAGGGGGTGTTGCTGATCTTATATCATCATCCTCTGACTATGGTAACCTAGCAAACTTAATAAATGAGTATGCACCTTGGCTACCTCTTTCAGAATTTTTGTCTGTTGACCCAGATGAGGATAACCCTTGGACAGCTAGAATTAAAACTGTCTTTGCGGGGGCTGGAGCTAATATAGTTGCTCATTATCTTATAGCTTTTGGTAAAGGTAGGTTTGCTGCATTACGTAAACGTAAAGCTGGAGCAAGCGTAGATGAAGCTAACGTACATGCAAATGGTGTGTTAGATGAAAGGCTAAAGAAAGAGATTAGAAACGAATATAAACAACGTGAACAGCATAGCAAGGATGCTGCAGTTGATGGACGTGGTATACCTCCAGATCCTTGGGAAGATCATGTTGTCGGTAACTTAGATGACGAACTAGGTAAGATGTATGTACACCTTACTAAGGGTAATTTAAAAGATGTTAGCGGTAACGATCTTTTCTTTCATGGTAGTGGTAGAGGACTTCCAGGTGATTTTCCTTACTACGTAAGAGATGGTCGTAGGTGGTCTGATGACAACTTAATGGGTAATGGTTTCTATACTGTTGATGACCTTACAGTGGCTGCTGATGCTAGACGACAGGGTGAAGGTCTTGTTATAGGTATGGATGCTAGTGGTAAAAAGAAAGTAATATATAGAGTTAATGAGAAAAACCCTGTAAAACTTTTAGATGCAGACAAACAATATCCGTTTGATAGTCAAGACCCAGAGGTTGCATCATTCAAACGTTTAGGTCTCCTTAATGACCAAATATCAGCCGATGGTGATGTGATATTCCCCGAAGGAAGGTTTGAGTCAGCGTGGCCTACAGAGGGTACTATTAGTTATTCAGACTTTATAGACAGAGTTAAGAATCAACAGTTATATCCCCGTGAGGAAGTTACACAAGTACTCGATGAGGTACATGCAGATTTACAAGATCTAGGTTTTGGTGGCATTGAATATACAGCTAATCATGGTGATAAAACACATAAAGTCAGAGTCTATTGGGATCCAGATGGACAGATAGAGCTAGACAAATATCGTTTAAAATCAGACGTAGACCCAGATGTATCTACTGACTTACCTATATTTGACAGCAGAGGATTTAGTTCACGTCCTCCTAGAAAACCTTGGAAAACTAATATAGAAGCTGGTAGAGGATTAGAAGGTAGTCGTGGAGCAAAATATTTACTAGATAGATTAAGGAAAAAATTTGTTGTAGATGGTTTAGATGAGTATGAGGTAGAGGCTATCGAAGATTTTATCAACATGATGGGTGATAGAATGTTTGGTGATGTATCATTATCTATAACAAATAAACTAGGTGTTCAAGGTAGATTTAATTTTGGTAATAAACTTGTAGAAATACGTAGACAGATATTTGATACGGGTGAATTTACTGGTACTATGATACATGAATTGTGGCATACGTTATCTAGATATTTACCTGCAAAAGATGTTAAAAAATTAAATTTAGAGTTTACAAACCGTAAAGCTAAGTGGTTAGCTACAGGTAGTAAGGATGTACAACTATTTAAACAAGGTAGATATACACCTTCAAATTACCGCTATAAAAATTTAGACGAATACTTTGCAGAAACTATGTCAGATGAGTTTGACAAGTTTATGGTAAATTATGACAACCTAGCCCCTGAAGGTACATTTAAACGTATAACTCAAGAAGTTGCAATATTTATGAAAGATATGTATGCTTCTATTGCTTCTCGTTTTGGTGGTAGCCAGACTAGACGTATCTTTTCTAATTATCGTAGACAGCTATATGAAAACATGCAGCGTAAATATACGCTAGAACTAGAAACTCAAGGCTACGGTGGATGGGATCCTTTTATTGATGATGATGACTTTATTACATCTGATATGGAGGACTTTGATAATGCTCAAAACAAAGATGATTTTAAGAGTCCTAGAGCTAAGGATTTAGAAGCACGAGCTGTACAAAAAGGTGAAGAAATAGGTGATCCTTGGTTTGATGATGAAGGTGTAAGTTACAGTGATACCTTTGGTAGTAAGCAACCTGATCCAGACCGTAACCCTAATATGTACGGTGAACAGGATAAAACTTTTGTACCAGACGATAATAAAGATTTACAAGGTAAGGCTACTAGAGTTGTTAAAGAAGTACTAGACGAAGGTACAACTAACTCACAAGTGCTGATACATAGACAGATAGAAAGGATGGCTGACGGTAGTGAGTCACTCTATAAATTTATCAAAGAATTTTCCGAAAAATTAGCCAACGAAATTTTTGACAATAAATTAAACTCATTTGACTATAAGAAAGTACAAGCTGCAATTTTACGTAAATCTGAAGAGTTATATTCTAGAGTAAATGCTGACGTAGCAGATGGTACAAACAAGAATTTTATGTCTTATTTTAACCCTAAACGGAAGGATAATTACATAGATTATATGACTGATGGTAACCAAGTTGTTACTGGTACGCCAGAACAAAAGGTTGCTTTGGAGATGGTTATACAAACATTGTCTAAGAGAGCCTCTCTATACGCTACAGGAGCGTTAGAACTACCTCCAGGGGCAGCTGGTATCCGTCAAATGGAACACGCCAACAAATCGCTTGTACTAGCCTTAAAAGAGTATAAGAAGATGAGCTACATGGCAGGTAGTACACTAGAAAGATTTAAAAACAAACTTATGCCAGAGGATGCTAGAAAACTTATAGAAGGTGAACTAGCTAATATAGATGAGGCGTATGATGAGTTTTATAAAGAACTAGATAGAATAGCAAAGAATGGTAATAATGTAGAGCGTTCTACACTTATGGAAATACAAGCTCTATCTGGAGGTAGTGTAACTACCCTTGATGATGCTTTGCAATGGGTTAAGGTAAGAACAAAAGGTGGTAGGTATAAAGGTAAGGAATACAGATCTGGAATTAGAGAACAAGCTAAAGGTATGTTCTATAATTCTGTGTTAAGTAGTCTACGTACACCTATCAAAGCTATTCTTGGTACTAACTTTATTGCATTATTACGTCCTTTACAAACTTATGTGGGAGCTGCATTATCAGGTAATAAGAAAGAAATGGTTATTGCTGCAGCACAGCTACACGGTATAGGTGAGATGTTTGCAGAAGGTCTTAAAATGTTTAGACATAACTGGGATCTAGGTATTAATCGTAAAGCACAAAGTTATGTAGGTAAATTTAACGTAGAAACAAATTCTGCTGAATTTAAACAACTAGGTAAATTTGTAGAGATGTATGGTACAGACTCAGAGAAGTTTTACTATAATATAGCAAACATGATGCTAGACTTTAACAACTCACCTTGGGTACGTTATTCACAAAATGCTATGGGTGCAGGTGACGCATTAGCTAGAACCTTAATTGGTAGGTTCGAGATGCGTATGAGAGCAGCCAGAAAAGCGATTGATGATGGTGTAGACCTTGATAACGTAGTAGAGGTAGCAACTAGAACTGAGAAAAACTTTAGAGAACAAATATTTAAAAAAGATGCTTATGACATGTGGGTCGTATCAGACAGAGCTGCAGCCCTAGCAGGTGACGAAACTGCCTTGACTAAACCATTGAGTGGTAATATGAAAGGACTAGAGTCACTAGGACAGTTAACTGGATTTAGATTTTTCTTCCCATTTGTACGTACAGGTTTTAACGCTTTAGACTTAACATGGCAACACACCCCTGTTATAGCTAGGTTCAATAAAAAATATAAAGATTTGATGGAGTTTGCTAATAATGGTGGTAAAAATGCTAAGGCAATAGAGTTAGAATATGGTATTAGAAAGGAAGATATACCTCAAGCTATAGCCTTAATGAAGGGTAGAGTAGCTACAGGTGGTATGTTATCCTTCTTAGCGTTTACTGCTGCTATGACAGGTAACATGACAGGTACATTACCATACGATAAAGAGACTAGAGATCACTGGAGAAACAATAAAATACAACCTAACTCCTTTAAAATAGGTAATACTTACGTATCTTACGCTGATATGGAACCATATAACACTATTTTATCGGCTGTTGCTAACGTAGCTGGTTATCAGAACTCGTTAGGAGAGACAGTTAGGGATGATATGTTACAAAAACTACAGTTTATGTTTGCTAGTGTGATAGTTGATAAGTCTATGTTAGCAGGTGTGGACGATCTTGCTCAAGTATTTAGTGGTAATGTTAGTGAAATACAGTTAGGTAGAATAGGAGCGAAGTTATTTAGGTCACAATTACCTTATTCTGGTCTTATGGGTCAATTAGGTAACTTAATGGACGAAAATGAAAGGATAACTAGAGGTTTCTGGGAAACTACTATAAGAAGAGACATAGGATTTAAGTCATTCTTGGCTCCTAAGTACGATATATTAAGCCCTGGAAACAAAGCTGTACGTTTCACACCATATACTTCTAACCCTTTCCTAAAAATGTGGAACTCTTTGAGTCCTATTGCTATCACTTACTCTGGTGGAGATCCTGTAAAGGAAGCATTACAAAGTATTAGCTATAATTTACCAGAAGCTTTAAGAACTTGGAAAGGTGAAGAACTAAACTCGTTTGAACAGTCTGAGTTACAGAAGTATTTAGCTGAAAGTGACTTATATGCTAGATTGAAAAAACTTGTTACAAGTAAACAATGGAAAGATGCTGTACAACAGTATAAAGATGATGGTTTACTAGCAAGAGAAGGTATGCGTCCTGTAGATCAACGGTTTTATTTACAAGTACAGAACATATTTTTAAACGAAAAGAAAAAAGCAATAACTAAATTACGTGCTCAGAACCCTGAATTGTATGCACGTATTAAAGATAGAGAACTTAGAAGGTTCTATAGTAAGAAAGGTAATTATAACGTATTAAATGATTTAAAAAAACACGGAATTTAACAATTAAATAAATGGCAGTTACAACTAGAATACCTTTTCCTGCCACAAGCAATAGCACCACCAGAGATTTTAGCTTGTCAGGACTACAACTGAATAATCAAGATGATATAGATGTCTATGTTACTAAAACAACAGCTGGTATAGCTGCTAATAACAACAAACGTATTTTGCATTTTAGACAAAGTTCTAGCAGTAACGTAGACGCTAATCATAAACAAGTAAATAACACAGATGGATTGTACTTCCCAGCCATAACACATACAGGAGGTACAGAAACTTTAGAAAACTACACTTTAGTTAATAACAACGGTACAGTTCGTTTTAATAGTGCTTTACCTCAAGGTGCTATTGTATTTGTAGAACGTAGAACAAGAGATGCAGACAGTGCTTACACAAGTTTTGCTAGTGGTAGCACTATAAGAGCTACAGATCTTAACAATTCATCTACTGAATCTAACTTTACAGCACAAGAAGCTAGGAACAAAGCACTAGAAATAGAAGGAGCAATATTTAACGGAGATCTTATTTCTCCTACTTATATTACGAGTGAAAACATAGTTGATGGCACAATACAAACAGCAGATATAGGTGCTGATCAAATAACAGGTGCATTAATAGCAGATGATACAATAAATTCTGAGCATTATGCAGCTGGTTCTATTGATTTAGAACACATGTCGGCTAATTCAGTAGACAGCGATCAATATGTAGACGGAAGTATAGATTTAGCTCACATGTCTGCAAACTCTGTAGACAGCGATCAGTATGTAGATGGGTCGATTGACCTTATACATATGTCAGCAAATTCCATAGATAGTGCTCAATATGTTGATGGATCTATTGATCGTGAGCATTTGTCAAACGATATAATAGACAGTACAAAATTAGCCGATAATTCAATTAATTCTGAGCATTATGTAGATGGTTCTATAGACAGAGTGCATCTAGAAGCTGACATTATAGATAGTACAAAACTAGCTGATGATGCAGTAGGAGGTGAACATATACAAGACGATGCTATTAACTCTGAACATTATGCAGCTGGTTCTATAGATCATGAACATTTAGCTAATGATATTATAGATGGAGGCAATATACAAGATGATGTCATAAATTCAGAGCATATAGCTGGTGGAGCTTTAGATAATGAGCACTATGCTGCTGGATCTATAACTTCAGATAAGTTAAGTGATGCAACTGTTGTTACGTCTAGTGAACAAGCAGCAGCCACAGTAAATGATACATCTTTCTTTACCTCTTCTGCTACTGATGCAAGGTATTTTAGACAAGACTCTAGTGAGACAATTTCTTCTGGTAGTACATGGACTGGTTCTGATGCTTATGTAGCAACTACTGGTGCTATTGATTTACGTGTTATAGAACTTGTTGATAACGTAGGTGGTTTTGTTCCTATACCAAATGAAACAAGTTTTCCTGCAACTAACCCAGACATAAATACTGCCAATGCTGATAAAGGCGGTACTATAGTTTCTGTGTCGGCAGCTTCAACAGCTTTAGCTCCGCAATCAGGGACAACTCTAACTATTGCAAATGGTAGAGGAACTGGGAACGCAGTTATTATCACAGGTGTAACAGCTACCATACCTTCGGGTTTTGGATTCTTGGTAGAGACAACTGCTACAGATCATACATACGCATTTCACAGATTAGTACCAGTAGCTACCCAAGTAGCAACAGTGGCTAACAACATTACTAACATTGTAAATGCTGGAGCTAACGTAGCTGATATAAACAACTTTGCTGACGTTTATCAGATAAGTACTTCTGCACCTACAGCTAGAGCAGATAGCTCATCCTTACAAATCGGTGACTTATGGTTTGATAGTTCATCTAACAAAGTTTTGATGATCTATGATAACAGCTCTGGTGATGGATTTACTGCTGCTACACCTAACGCATCTGACTTAGTTAACATTAATATTGTTGCTGGTCAAATTACATATCAAGAAGATTTAGGCTTAATTACTAACGCAGTAAGTACAGGTACTGGTAATAACTCTGTTAATACTGTAGCTGGTTCTATATCTAATGTAAACTCAGTAGCAAGCTCAATATCTAATGTAAACGCTGTAGCTGGTAATGCAACCAACATTAACGCTGTGGCTGCTGACGCAACAGATATAGGAGCTGTAGCTGGTAAAGCGACAGAGATAGGAAGATTAGGTACTGCCGATGCAGTGGCTGATATGAATACCTTGGGTACAACAGCAATCGTATCTGACATGGATACGTTAGCTGACATCTCAAGTAACATTACTACTGTTGCTAACAATGATTCTAATGTCACAGCAGTTGCGGGTAACGCAAGCAATATTAATGCTGCGGTAAGTAATGCAAGTAATATTAATGCTGCTGTAAGCAATGCGTCTAACATAAACACAGTTGCTGGGATTAGTGCAAATGTAACAACAGTTGCTGGAATCTCCTCTGACGTAACTTCAGTTGCTAACAATAATTCTAATGTTACTGCTGTAGCTGGTAACTCAAGTAATATAAATAGTGCTGTAAGTAACGCTAGTAACATAAATTCTGCAGTATCTAATGCAAGTAATATAAATACAGTTGCTGGAATTAGCTCAAATGTAACTACAGTAGCAACTAACAACTCAAACGTAACAACAGTTGCTGGTTCAATAGCAAACGTAAACACTACTGCTGGTTCTATATCTAATGTGAACTCAGTAGCTGGATCTATAGCTAATGTAAACACAGCTGCAAGTAATCTTAGCAGTATAAACAGTTTTGCAAATGTATATCGAATAGCAGGTTCTGATCCTGGATCTAATAATGATGAAGGAGATCTTTACTTTAATACTACATCTAATGAGTTAAGAGTTTATAACGGTTCATCTTGGCAAGGTGGTGTAACAGCTACTGGTAACTTGGCTGGATTAGGAGCTAACACATTTACTGGAGCACAAACGTTTATATCAGGTCAAACTTTTGATGGTAGAGACGTATCAGCAGATGGTGCAAAGCTTGATGCAATAACAACTTCTAGCGGTGTAATAGTTAACGGTGTGACTGCAACAACTCAGTCGGCATCGGATAACAGCACAAAAGTTGCTACAACTGCATACACAGATACAGCAATATCTAATTTAGTTGATAGCAGCCCTAGTGCATTAAATACATTAAATGAATTAGCAGCAGCTTTAAATGATGATGCTAACTTCTCAACAACAGTTACCAACTCAATAGCAACTAAACTTCCTAAAGCTGGTGGACAGATGACAGGTAATATTACTTTCTCTGGTTCTCAAACAGTTGATGGTAGAGACTTGTCTGCTGACGGAGCAAAATTAGATGGTATACAAGCTGGGGCTACTGTGGATCAGACTGCTAGTGACATAGTAGCTCTTATAGCTGGTCAAACTATTGCTCCTAACGTAATAACAACAACAAACTTAACTCTCGACTTTGGTTCAATAGCATAATGGCAAAATTATTAAAATTAAGACGTGGAACTACCACGCAACATGGTAGCTTTACTGGAGCCGAGGGTGAAGTTACTGTTGATACAACTAAGGATACACTTGTTGTACATGATGGCTCAACACAAGGGGGACACCCAGTAGCAGCAGAGGATATGGCAAACGTATCTTCCTCATCTATTGTAGGTAGAATTGGATCATCAGCTTTGGCTGGTGCTAAAGTTCAGCCTAACTTTGGATCTCAAAATGTAGAAACAACAGGAACTTTATCTTCTGGTGCTCATGCCGTAACAGGTAATATAACTGTATCAGGAACAGTTGACGGTGTAGATTTAGCTAATCTTAACTTAACTATGGCTTCATTGTCATCGGTAAACGGTTCGTTAGCAACTGGTGTAACAGCAACAACCCCATCGTCATCGGATAACTCTACTAAGGTAGCAACAACTGCATACGTTACAACAGCAGTTAGTAATTTAGTTGATGGAGCTCCCGCTGCATTAAATACACTAAACGAGCTTGCAGCAGCTATTGGCGATGATGCTTCGTTTTCAACAACGATGACAAATAGCCTTAATACTAAATTAGCTACAAATGGTAATGGTTCTAGTGTAACAAACTTAAACGCATCTAATATTTCGTCTGGAACTATTGCTGATGCAAGATTACCAAATACCATTTCTTCTGATATTACAGGAACCGCAGCAGTCGCCTCGGCTGTAACTGTAACAGGTACAAACTCTAACGTTACTTTATATCCATTATTTACTACTGGAACTGGTAACCAAACTGTTTATAATGATGGAGGAGGAGGACTTTCTTTTAATGCTTCTTCAAACGTATTATCAGCAGGAACATTTAGTGGTTCAGGTGCATCCCTTACAAGTTTAAACGCAAGTAATATATCTTCTGGAACAATATCATCCTCTAGAGTTCCAACACTAAACCAGAATACAACTGGATCATCTGGATCTTGTACTGGTAATGCTGCTACAGCGACTCAACTTGCTACGGCTAGGACTATCTCAGGAGCTAGTTTTAATGGTACAGCAAACATAACTCTTAATAACAGCAACATTACTAACGGTGCTGGATATACAACTTTTAGTTCTAACCAAGCTACAAACAGTGGTAGCAACGTAACTTTCGGAACAATAAACTGTTCTAGTCTTACAGCTACAGGTAACGTAACTGCATATTCTGACGCGACATTAAAAAAAGACGTATCTACAATTAATGATGCTCTTGGAATGGTAGGTAAACTACGTGGTGTTACTTATAAGTGGATAAGTAATGAACAAGAGGATATTGGTGTAATAGCACAAGAAGTAGAAGAAGTAATACCAGAAGTAATAAAAGAAACTGAAGATGGTATAAAAACAGTTGATTATGCAAGATTAGTTTCTGTACTTATAAACGCAGTAAATGAACTTAAAGCAGAAGTAGATGAATTAAAAGGAGGTAAGTAATGGCATTACAAAGCTCTGGAGCTATTTCTTTAAATGATATTGCTGGGGAGTTTGGAGGATCTACTCCTCACTCTCTTTCTGAATATTATAGAAACGGTGGTTTGGTTACAGCAAACAATACAAACGTACCTACATCTGGTACTATTGATTTTGCTGACTTTTACGGTGCTGTTAAATCAGTAGTTGTTACGTTAAGTAATGGTAATACTAACCAAAACGCATCAACTTTATTTGGATCTAACTTTACAACTAATATTCCTAAGATTTTAATTATTCCTAGTGGTGCTGAAATAGGTGCTACAGGTTTAAATAATGTTAACAGAGCAATTACTGTCCCATCTGGAATGGCTGGTACTCTAGACATTCAAAACTCTGGTACTATATCAGGTGCTGGAGGTGAAGGTGGTGATGGATCTCCAATGACAGGAGGCACTGGTGGCTCTGCTATCTTTATTGCCTCTTCAGGCGTAACCGTAACCAACTCTGGAACTATCCGCGGTGGCGGTGGTGGCGGTGGTAAAGGTAACGGTGGAAGCCCTGGAAGTAATGGTCACATTGATGGTGCTTTACAATGTTATGGAGGAGCTGGAGGAGCTGGCGGTGACGGTGGTGACGGACAAGGTTACGGCACTTCCGCACAAAACGGAACTAGCGGTAGCCCTGGTAGTCCAAGAACAGCCTCTGGTAATTATGGTTCTGACAACGTTCCATTATGTAACCTATTTGGTGGCCCTTGGAGTAATGGTAGCCCAGGAACCCCTGGAGGTAATGGTGGTAGTTTTGGTGCTGGCGGTAGTAACGCAAGTCCAGGAGGTAACGGTGGCCCTGCTGGTAAATATATAGAATTATCAGGTGTTAGTTATACGTTAAGTAACTCTGGAACATTAACAGGAAACGCCCCATGACCTATACATTAACAACAAACGAATTAAAAGTAGCTGAATGTGGTTCTGTAGATTTTTCTAAGTTTACAGACTCTACAAAAGGTTATGACAATGTTGACAAAACTGGAAATGGTGTTGGTTATGGTATTACTTTTATTGCACAAGATATACTTGACGAAGGTTTTACTGCTGCACAAGGTAAAACTATTATTGATAGTTTAGTTACTAAAGGTGTTATAACAACTAAAATACCATACGATACCATAGACGCTGTTTTAAAAGAAACTAATTGGGATTCCCCATATCTAACAAATTGTTTAAGTAAAAATGCAGCTATTGATGGTCAATGGTTATTTTTGTTATCAGAAGATTTTATAAATGACAGAGCTGCTTCCTAATATAAAATTACCACCTGCACAACAATACCAAACAATATCTATACCGCTACCCACAGCTGACGTTCCTAGTTATGTACCTTTGGTAGTGCCTCCTAGTGATCTTAGAGAACCAGAAGGTACACAACCAGAGACTACAGAAACTACGGAACAACCAGCACCGAGCATAAACATACCAATGATTAATATAGATGTACCACTACCTACTACAGAAGTAATTGTGGCTGCAAGCTATGCAGCGGTATCTGCCGTAGCTGTGACTACGTTTGCTCAACCTTTTTTTGACACCATAAAGAAAAAATTACAGAAGTTTATACAAGGTAAAATTGATAAATGGAAGAAGAAAAAGTCATTAAAGGACAACCCAGAAGTTTCACAAAAAGAATAAAAGATGTCGTAGAAGATAAAGAACATCAAATAGAAATACTAGGTACTTTTGTCAGACTAGGAGTTGTTGTTTGGAGTGGTTTTATTATCACGATGAATTACGTTGATATTCCTATGGTTAAAAAATCTGGTAACTCTGACATCACTTTTGTGGCCAGCGTTTTTACTGGAGCACTTGCTACATTCGGTCTTACTACTGGTAAGAACGGTGGAAGCAAACCTCCTGTATGTCCTATGGCAAACAAAGACAAACCAAAAACATGAAAAAATTACTTATTGCTATGCTACTGCTACCTGCAAGTGCATATGCTAATACTGTCACGCCTCAGTTTACTACAGGGTCGATGAACAGTACGACTACAACCACACAAACTATAACCGAAGTAGAACAGCGTCAAGTATTTGGTGCTGAAGTAAAGACTTGGAATGGGTCTAACATCACAGCAGCAGCTAGTGCTGGTATCGCTGGTGGCGATGCAGTGTTTACTGTTACTGACACTACACTACCTTGGTCATTAGAAACCACATCAAGATCAGCTGGATTAGTAGAACAATGGGATACTACAAGAAATTACACAATAAACTCTACTACTACCTCGCTCTCTGTATTCTCACAATAACACCAGTATATGCGGAAGGAGACACCAATAACTCGTCCAACCCTGTGGCAGCAGCAACAGGAAATGTTACCAATCAGGCTGTGCAATTTCAAAATAATGGAGCACCGTCTAGACAACAATATGGTTCTTCCATATCTTGTAACGGATCAACAATGACGTTTAGCCCTTTTTATATGGGTAACGATACCTCACCGTTTGACGATGAAGGTTATGTTATATCAGAAAACTGGGGCTTTCAAATAAACTTTTCAGTACCACTTAACAAAGACTTGACTAAACAATGTCAAGAAATAGCTAAGAGACAAGAAGAAAAGATGAGGCTTGACTACGAGCTTGTCCGTGCATTAAAATGTGCGGAATTACAACAAAAAGGGTTTACGATATACCCTGGCAGCCGTGTAGCTCACATGTGCCAAGACATCGTACCTATCCAATCATTATTACCGAAAGATGTTAGCACTACTAAAACCAATCGTTTTAACTTTTTTAAAAAGTGAGAAATTTAAATTATTTGTAATTGACTTACTAGAAAAGTTATCCAAAGAAAGCGATAATGACCTTGACGACAAGGCAGTAGAATTTATTAAAAGAGGATTAAAAGTTGAGTAAAGTTAGCAGAGCTGGAGAGTCACAGTTTAACGAGTTACATAATCTCGTCACCGAAGAGTTCCTAAACAGAATAAAAAATGGTGAAGCTACAACTGCTGATTTAAAGGCTGCATCTGACTGGCTATATAAAAATGACATTACGGGAGTTGCGTTTGATACGTCACCTCTTAGCAAACTAGCAGACGTAATGCCAAAGATTGATTTTGATGCAGTACAAAAAGCAGTGAAACGCTAATGGCTCCTAGACGTAAACCCCTTTCATCATTACGCAGAAGTGCAAGAAATTACAGACTCAACCCAGAGTCCAGACAAAAGAAAAACGCCTATCAAAGAAAGCGTAATAAAACCACAGAAAACAAAAAATATAGAGCCGAACTTAACCGTGCCAGGCGGAAGGCTGGGGAATACGGCAAAGGCGGTAAGGATTTTTCACACACTAAATCAGGAAGATTAGTACGTGAGAACCCTTCAACAAACAGAGCTCGAAATCGTGGTAAAAAATGACACCAGTACTTCCTACTTATAAACATTACACACAAAACTTAATAGTCATGACATCAGCAGACGCTAAACGTTTATGGAGAAAAGCTATTAAGGAGGCAAACAATTATGAATGTATCTATTGCGGACAAAAACATCATGAATATGATCTTACCATTGACCATGTACATCCCCGAAGTTTGGGAGGTAATACCAATACTTGCAACTGTGTTCCCGCCTGTAGACGATGTAATCAAGAAAAAGGAAGTAATAACTGGTTAACGTGGTTTCGTACTACGTTCCCACCTAACCCATTTAGAGAACAACATATACTAAACTGGATTAAATGATTAACCAATTTTTAAGTGTATCAAAACTAAAATTAGGTGAACTAAAAGACATAGCTAGAGCTACGCCAAAGCCCGTTCGTTGGGCTATGGTGTGGTTTTTACTATGGCTTGAACCTAAATATATAGATTATAAATCAAAAAAAGCTGTAGACGCAGCTTTAAAACAATATAATGAAGTGTTTGGTACAGATATAAATGTCGTTATAGATAATACAAAACCTATAAAAACTTCACCATCTGAAGTAGTAGGTTTAGATGATATGTCTATTGGCGACCACCCTGAGTGTGATATATGAGTTTAGAAAAAGAACTACACAAAGATTTTAGGATTTTTTTAACAGCTATATGGACGCACCTTAATTTACCTGTACCTACTAGGGCACAGTTATGTATAGCTGAATATTTACAACATGGGCCAAAAAGATTACAAATCCAAGCGTTTCGAGGTGTTGGTAAGTCTTGGATTACTGCTGCATTTGTACTTTGGACTTTATTCAATGATCCAAATGAAAAAATTATGGTCGTCTCTGCTTCTAAAGATAGAGCAGACTCATTCAGTATATTCTGTCAAAGATTAATACTAGAAGTACCTTGGTTATCACACCTTAAACCTAAAAATGACGATCAACGTTGGTCACGTATATCCTTTGATGTCGGGCCAGCTGCACCTCACCAAGCACCCTCAGTTAAGTCTGTGGGTATCACAGGGCAGTTAACGGGGTCTAGAGCAGACCTTATGGTACTCGATGATGTCGAAGTACCTAATAACAGTATGACGGAGTTACAACGTGAAAAACTACTACAGCTTGTTACTGAATGTGAGTCTATTCTTACTCCTAAACGTCAGTCTCGTATTATGTTTCTTGGTACTCCTCAAACGACATTCACTGTCTACAATAAGCTAAGAGAACGTAGCTATAGACCATTTGTGTGGCCAGCACGGTATCCCCGCAAGATAGCCATGTATGATGGCTTGCTAGCCCCGCAATTAGTCGAGGATTTAGACAAAGAAGACGATTTGACATGGAAACCCACTGATACTCGTTTTAAAGAAGAAGATCTACTTGAAAGAGAGTCATCTATGGGTAGATCTAACTTTATGCTGCAGTTTATGCTAGATACTAGCCTATCTGACGCAGAAAAGTTCCCATTAAAGTTTGCAGACTTGATTGTCAACTCAGTAAACCCAACACATGCACCAGAAAACATAATATGGTGCTCAGATCCAGACAATATAGTCAAAGATCTACCTTGTGTGGGGCTCCCAGGGGATTATTACTACAGACCTATGGCTATTCAAGGAGAATGGCTAGAATATGCAGAAACTATTTGCAGTGTAGACCCATCTGGGCGTGGAGCTGACGAAACAGTAGCAACATTTTTGTCTCAGTTAAACGGACTTATATATGTACACGAAATGTACGCATCTAAGGACGGTTATTCTGATAAAACACTACTACAGATATTAAGGAGATGTCGTAAATATGATGCGAGTACGCTGCTCAT
>VTLG01002551.1_pt1 | contig 26101 bp, 26 predicted proteins | sample 4694571 | NCBI WGS metagenome assembly VTLG01 (sample SAMN12604809, study PRJNA352737) | marine metagenome | biome: ENVO:00000447; feature: ENVO:00000209|ENVO:00000569|ENVO:01000036; material: ENVO:00002151; isolation source: viral sequences binned using virsorter ...
AGCAGGTCAACTAGCAGGTACACCTATGATGGATCCTGAAAAGAACCCTGATGCATTAGACACAGCAACAGCAATAAGTCAAATAGGTCTACAACAAGCGAATCAACAACCACCTCAATAGATCATGGCAGAAACCCTTACAGTAGATCCAACGCCCACAGCTGAAGTAGCTGGTGAAGCGGAGGGTGTACAACTAACAGCTGATGAACAAGATTCCTTAGCTGTAGGTGAATCAATAACACAACAACAAGATCAACTTCTTGCTGGTAAATATAAAAATGCAGAGGAACTTGAACGAGCTTACGGTGAACTAGAAGCTAAGTTAGGTCAAAGAGAAGCTAAAGATACACCAGAGAACCCAGATGAAAGCGACGAGATAGAAGCAGAAAAACCTTCTATCTCTCCAGCTGGTGAACTGATTACTTCAGCTTCTGAAGAGTATGCTAAATCTGGTGAGCTTACAGCTGAAACATTAGCTAAGTTTAATGAGATGAGTAGCTCTGATCTTGTTAAAGCTTACATGGAAGTACAAGCTGCTAATCCAGATACTGATACTGCAGATACTGGTGAAGATATATCCACTGCTACCGTTAATGAAGTTAAGAACTATGCTGGAGGTGAGCAGGCTTACCAACAGATAGTAGACTGGGCTAGTAGTAATCTAGACCAGGATTCTATAGATGCTTTTGATAGTATCGTAGGTTCTGGTAGTGTCGAAGCTATTAAACTAGCAGTCAATGGACTGAAAGCTCAGTATGAAAATGCAAACGGATACGAAGGTAAAATGTACACTGGTAAATCACCCACAAATACCAAGGATGTCTACCGTAGTCAAGCTGAATTAGTAGCTGCTATGTCAGACAAAAGATACGATAATGATCCTGCATATAGACAGGATGTTATTGAGAAACTAGAACGATCAGACAACCTACAATTCTAATGACTCATAAACCAGGACATAAAACAAGTCCACACTACGATAAACTAACACCCGAACAAAAGAAAAGGTACGACAAAGCTACAGCTCCTGACTTCTGGGAAAAACATCAAGGTGATGGAGCAGCTAAATGACTACTAGGAAACATTTAGAAGATGATTCTTACCGTGACGCTAGAGAGCTAAACGATAGAGGTAAGACTGAACGGAAGTCTATGGATGAAGAGATTAATGAATGGAATAAAAAGAATAGAGGAAAGAAAGATCCTTTAACTGGAATGGATCTAGTTAAGAGAAAGAAAAAATTCAAAAGAGATCCTCGCACAGAAGCAAATGCCTGATCATTATTCAAAATTTGATGAAAAAGTCAAGTCTTCTAAAGGGAAACCCCCTAAAAAGAAAATTAAAATCTTATTAGAAGCTGCCCAAATTTATCCTAAAACTTAAATGACTACAGCCACACTAAATAAATCTCCATTACAAGGATGGGATGAGTTTTGTGACTGGGTTACGAGCACTGATAACCGCCTCTATGTGGGGTGGTTCGGTGTACTCATGATCCCTGCACTATTAACAGCAACAACCTGTTTTATAATTGCGTTTATTGCTGCACCTCCTGTCGATATAGATGGGATCAGAGAACCAGTAGCAGGTTCTTTAATGTATGGAAACAACATCATCTCTGGTGCTGTTGTTCCTTCCTCCAACGCTATCGGTATGCACTTCTATCCTATATGGGAAGCTGCGAATATAGATGAGTGGTTATATAATGGAGGACCGTATCAACTAATTGTATTCCATTTTCTTATTGGTATTTGTGCCTACATGGGACGCCAATGGGAACTTAGTTACAGATTAGGAACTAGACCCTGGATAGCAGTTGCTTATTCGGCACCCGTATCTGCAGCCTTTGCAGTCTTCTTGGTATATCCTTTCGGGCAAGGAAGTTTCTCTGACGGTATGCCGTTGGGGATATCAGGAACGTTCAACTTTATGTTTGTCTTTCAAGCGGAACATAATATCCTTATGCATCCTTTCCATATGTTGGGAGTTGCGGGGGTATTTGGTGGGGCTTTGTTCGCTGCTATGCACGGATCATTGGTCTCCAGTTCTATCATACGAGAGACAACAGATAATGAATCCCAAAACTATGGGTATAAGTTTGGGCAAGATGAAGAAACATACAACATTGTAGCTGCTCATGGTTACTTTGGTAGATTAATTTTTCAATATGCGTCTTTTAATAATAGTCGTTCTCTTCATTTCTTTCTTGCTACTTGGCCAGTGGTTTGCATATGGCTCACTTCTATGGGAGTCTCCACTATGGCTTTTAACCTCAACGGATTCAACTTTAATCAGTCCATACTTGATGCGAATGGTAGGGTAGTCCCTACTTGGGCTGATGTATTGAACCGTGCTAACCTTGGCATGGAAGTAATGCATGAGAGAAACGCACATAATTTCCCACTTGATTTAGCATAATATATTGGCGGCTCGATAGTCGAATCAGTAGAAGCCACAGGCAACCGCGTCCGTTCATTTCCACATAGCACACACCAGTGGAAACGCATGAAACCACATCATGGAACGGGGGTGTGGTACTGGAGAAAACCAATGCAAGTAAAAAAGCAGGTAACACTAAAGTATCGCGGCGTGCCTTATCAAAAGACCACTTAACATTTATTAATGAAAAGACTAGCACTAGCACTCGCCTCCACATTCTTTGCCGCTCCGGCTTTCGCAGGAGTTTACGTAAATGTGGAGAACAACGGCTCATATGATGGAGCTGACTATACCGGATCTACTACAGACCTTCATGTAGGGTACGAAGGTGGAACCGATAGCTTCGGATATTACATCCAAGGCGGACCAGCAATCGTAGCAACCGATGGTGCTGATGATACTGACAATCAGTTGTCAGGTAAAGTCGGCGCAACTGTAGCAGCAACCGAGAAGCTTGACTTCTATGGTGAACTTGCAGTTCAAACCAACGATGGTGATGCCGACAACTCTTGGGCTACCAAGATAGGTACTAAATACAAGTTCTAATATGGCACAGCAATCAACAGGGGGCTTCGGTGTAGCTAACATTACACCAGTTTCACCCGATTCAAGGATTAATAATCTTCCTGGTTACAGTAATGATGAACCAGATCTAACACCTAGTGATTCTCAACCACCTGGTGTAGATGATGAACCTCAATCATTAGAGGAAGCTCTCTTAGGTGAGTAAAATCAACGAACTATGGATAGGGGTCTTCGGGCTCCTATTCATTTTCTTATTTATAGAGGTCTTACATGTCAATTATCATAGACAAGGTAAGGCTTGGTTAGAGGCACCTCAGTGTCGGACCTCTAACTAATTGGCTTTAGCCCTGTACGCAGGATACCTTTAGCCGTCTAGACGGTGGGAGAGACCACAACAATTGATCAAACAATTACGCGTAAGACAGTAAACAATACAAACTATCCTTAAAAGATAATGGCTCAACAATCCTCTGGAAATAATTCCAGTGTGGTATGGGGTGGTGCTAATAATGCCGCTGATACCACAACCGCAGCCAGGAGAAATCTTTACTTGAAACTATTTTCAGGTGAGATGTTTAAGGGATTCCAACGTAATACAATTGCTCGTGATCTAGTCACGAAGCGTACCTTGAAGAACGGACGTTCACTACAGTTCATCTTCACTGGTCGTACCAAGTCAGAATTCCATACACCTGGTCAGTCCATATTAGGTAACAACGAGAAGTCACCTCCAGTAGCAGAGGTAACGATCGAGTGTGATGACCTCTTAATCAGTTCTGCATTCGTGTATGAATTAGATGAGACTCTTGCACACTACGATTTGAGAGGAGAAATCTCACGTAAGATTGGTTATGCTTTAGCAGAGAACTATGACCGTCGTATCTTCCGTGCTATCTCTAACGCTGCACGTCTAGCTGCACCAGTAACTGCTAACAACTTTGAAGAACCAGGCGGAACACAGATCCGTGTTGGTACTAATGCTCAAGCATCCGATGCATACAATTCAACATTTATTGTAAATGCATTTTATGATGCCGCTGCAGTTTTAGATGAGAAGGGAGTTTCAGGTGAAGGTCGCGTAGCTGTACTTTCTCCAAGACAATATTACGAATTGATCCAAGCTGTTAGCACTAATGGTTTGATTAATCGTGACGAGCAAGGTGATGGCTTGCAGACTGGTAACGGAATCATCTCGATTGCCGGAATCAAGATCTACAAATCCATGAATATTCCTTGGTTCGGAAGTAATGGTGTTAAGTATGGTGGAACCGCAGGTGCAACCGTACCTGGTACCGCTGATCCTGGTAACAAAGGCGACTTTGTAGGTGAAGCAATGGTTGACCAAGACGGAGCTACAACTCCTTCTGGACAGAAGACCGTTAATGAATACGGTACTGCTGCTGAGTTCGCAAACTCTTGCGGCTTGATCTTCCAGAAAGAAGCTTGTGGTGTAGTTGAGGCTATTGGACCTCAAGTTCAAGTTACAAATGGTGACGTATCCGTGGTTTACCAGGGTGACGTTATTCTTGGACGCTTGGCAATGGGTGCAAAACCTCTTAACCCAGCTGCTGCTGTGGAACTGTTCGCTGGAACAGCAACGAAACCAGCTAAGTTTGTTGGTACTTAACTAACTATTCACATAGGGGAGTTCTCACGCTCCCCTTTTTTTATTAATATAACTTCATGGCTGCCACGACAATTGATACCGAGACCGAACTCTCCGCAGTAAACTCAATCCTGGGAGCTATCGGACAATCCCCAGTAACCACCTTAAATTTCACCAACCCAGAAATCAGTTTCATATATAACCTACTAAGAGATGCTAATGTTGACGTACAGAATGAAGGCTGGCACTTCAATACAGAAAAGCATGTAACATATACACCTAATAGTGATAATAAAATAGCTATAGGTGATAATATTCTTAGAATGGATATTACTGATGGATGGAATAAAAGACAATATGATGTAGTAAAAAGATGCACATTAAATACAACAACAAATGCAAGAGAATGTTTTTTATATGATAAGTATGATCATACTGATGACTGGTCTGATGTAACTGAATTACTTTTAGATATTGTAAAACTACTACCATTTGAAGATTTACCTTCTGTATTCCAAAGGTATATAATACACCGAGCTAGTAGACAAGCAGCTACACAGCTTGTAAGTAATCCTCAATTAGTACAGTTACTGAATCAAAGTGAAGGTTTATCCAGAGCTGCTTGCACAGAGTATGAATGCAATCAAAGTAATAACAGCATGTTTGGATTCCCTGAAGATTCAATTTACCATGCTTATGAACCATGGAGGAATCTTAGAAGATAATGGCAGGAATTACACAAACGATACCTAACTATATTGGCGGGATGTCTGAACAGCCTGACCAATTAAAGTACCCTGGTCAAGTTATTAGTAGTCTCAATGCTATACCTGATAATGTTAGTGGCTTATATAAAAGACCAGGAGCTAAACGAGTAGGTAATCTTCCACTGACTAATGTACAGAGTGGAGGATCATGGTTCCACTACTACCGTGATGAAACAGAAGGATCTTATATAGGACAAGTAGCAGCTGATGGTAAAATAAGAATGTGGTCTACAAAAGAAAGAACGATTAGTGGAACTACAACACCTGCCGGACATGAATGTAATGTATGGTATGCTACAGATAATGCAGCATATAATGGAAGTAACTCAGATCATGTTGCAATAACTAATTATCTATCTGCTACTGACACTGAAGATGTACAGGCATGTACTGTTAATGATACTACATTTCTAAATAATAGAGATACAGTTGTACAGACTACAGGAACTACTACTGCTAGACCTGATACTCACTATGCATTTATAGATTTAATCAGAACTGAGAATGGAAGGCAGTATGGTCTGAATATGTATACTGATGAGACTACTTCTACATTAAATAGAGCTACAAAAGTACAGGTAATAGATGATGATTTAGCAGAAGGTGGTGGTACTGGTGCTTGTAAAGGTATTGGTACACAAGTATTTACTGTTACAGCTGCTGGTAGTTATAGTGGTACAGATATTGTATCAGTTAAAAACTCAAGTGGTACTTCATATACTAGTGGTAGAGATAATTTAGTATTTAGGATTACTATCAATGGTCAACAAGGTCAGAAATCCAGTGGTGGTCACGGTTATGGTGACTCTGCTTCCGGTGTAGATTTCCAATGTTCTTATAGACGGGAAATAACATTACTACATGGTGGTGAAGGCTGGGTTACTGGTGATGAAGTTGAAGTCAAAATGAGTTCAACTGGTGGCGGGGCTCAAGATACTACTTATAATAGTGGTGGATATACTTATCAAAGAAATGATGGAAACCCTGTTTATAAAGTTAAAGTCTTAAAGCATGAAGCTGTTCAAGTGAAAGGGAAGTTTAATGGTACTGCAGGTCAAGGTGTACTTAGACCTGATCCTACTCCATTCGATGCTGATACTGCAGTAACTCCCGATACAATTCTTGGTGGTATACAAGGTGCCTTACCTGCTGGTGTTACTAGTACGGTTATTGGCAACGGTATCTATATAACTGATGCTGATGATTTCAACCTTGAAGTTGTAGACTTAGACTTGATGCGAGTAATGCAGAGTGAGATAAATGATGTAGGTAAATTACCACTTCAATGTAAAGATGGTTACATAGTAAAGATTAGTAATGCAGAGAATTCTGATGAAGATGATTATTATGTAAGGTTTGAAGGTGAAGGTGGTAAAGATGGACCAGGTACATGGGTAGAATGTGCTGCCCCTGGTATTGTAAAAAGTTTTAATGCTAGTACCATGCCTCATATATTACAGAGGCAAGCTGACGGAGATTTTTTAGTTAAAAAATTTGAGTGGGCTGATAGAAAGGTTGGTGATGATGTCACAAATAAAGGTCCATCTTTTATAGGAACTAAGAACTCAGCAGACCCTCCTGTATACAGCCAGGATGTGAAAATTAATAAGGTAGCCTTTTTCCGTAATAGATTAGTCTTCTTAGCTGGAGAAAGTGTTATAGCTTCTAGACCTGGTACTATAGCTAAACCAGATTTTTGGTCATACACAGCTCTAGCAGTTAGTGCTACAGATCCTATTGATATAGATTGTGCTTCAACATTCCCTTCTAACCTATTCGATGCTATTGAATTAACTACTGGTTTACTATGCTTTAGCTCAAATGAACAGTATTTACTATCAGCTGATGAAGCTATATTAAATCCAGATACTGCTAAGCTTAGGAGTGTATCAACCTTTAACTATAATACAGTTATACCTCCATTAGATTTAGGTCTCTCTGTAGGATGGGTAGATAACTCTAATAAATATAGTCGCTTTGTTGAAAGTGTTAATATAGTTAGAGAAGGTGAACCACAGATACAAGAAGTCAGTAAGGTAGTACCTACATTATTAGAGAAGAATATAGATCTGCTAACTAACTCACGAGAGAATGGTTTAGTTTTATTTGGAAAGACTAATTCAGATATGGTGATTGGTTATAAATATTTTAATGCTGGTGATAAGAGAGCACAATCCTCTTGGTTTAAATTTAAACATAATAATCCTATTAAATATCACTTCTTAATTGAAGATCAATATTTCTTCTTGGATACAGATAACTTCTTACAGAGTATAAATATATCCCAAGCTGATTCAGATCCTAGTATTGATCAAGATTCTGTTAATTATTTAATACATCTTGATAATTACGTCACTTTAACTGGTGGTGTATACAGTGCTACAACAAAGAAAACTACCTTCATTCATGGTACTGGAGGTGCTGTTTTAAATTGGATCGCTAGTGTAACTACACCTAACGGTGATCTAGCAATAGTAGATATAGACTCAAACTCTGTTAGAGTTGGTAGATATGCTGAACCTACAGTGTTAGCAGCTGTTGGTGGTAATCAGAGAATAGAAGTATTAGGAGATTGGTCTAGTGGTACATTCTACATAGGATATTTATATGACTATGAAATTAAATTCCCTAGATTCTATGCTATAAAAACACAAGGAGAGAATGTCAAATCTGATGTAAATGCCTCCTTAGTCATACATAGAATGAAGTTAAACTTTGGTAAAGTAGGTCTCTATGAAACTACATTAACTAGAACAGGTAAACCTGATTATACTGAAGTGTATGAATCTACTGATTTAGATGAATACCAAGTATCTGATGCTCCTTATTTATCAGAGAAAATTAAAACTATCCCTATTTACGAGAGGAATACAAACGTAAATGTTACCTTAAAATCAAGTCACCCAGCACCTGCAACATTACACTCAATGTCATGGGAAGGTGATTATACTAATAGAAATTATCGTCGTTCGTAATGTCGAATTACATTCACCCAGCTACAATTGAGGCTGCCATTCAGGTGGCCTCCAACCTACTCCCAGAGGACCGTAGAGAGGTCGAAGAAGGTCATGGGTTAAATGCTATGGAACAACTCACTTTGGCTGCACACAGGGGTAACTGTGTATGGTTTGAAGTGCCTAACGGTAAGACTGCCGGAATGGCTGGAGTTGAACCTGGAGGAAATGTCTGGATGTTATGCACACCTGCTATATTAGAGTATCCAGTTACATTTGCTAGAGAAGCAAAACGTTTTATTAACAGCAGTGAAGAACCACTCCTCTGGAATATTGTTGATAAACGTAATAAGGTCCATTTAAAATTATTGAAATTTCTAGGCTTTAAATTTTTGCAAGAAATTTCTCACGGACCTAAAAAATTATCCTTTATCGAGTTTTGCCGTGTGCGCACCTGATCCTAATGCTGGCATAAGAATGCAAGCCAGAATAGAAAAACAAAAGAAAGATGCTCAATACCACTCTGAAGAGCTAAAGTATTATAATAGAGAAACAGCCTATACAAGAGGAAAATCTAGAATAGCTAGAGGTTTAAGTAGAGCTAAAAGTGATGCATATGCTTCTGCTTTGCATGCCTATGGTACAGCTAACCGTATGAAGGTAGGCTTAGAAATGGAAAAAGCTAACATACAATCTGCTGCTGGAGCTGTTACAGCAAAAGGTGAATCTCGTTCTAATAGATATGCTAGAAATGCCAGGTTAGTATTACTTAATAAAGCAGCTAAAATAGAAGCTTCAGTAGATAATACATTTGGTCCACGTATGGCTGAAATGAATAAGAAAATTGAAAGACAATACCTAAGACATACAGCTAAAAACAGAAATGAATTAGGAGTAACACCTGAGTATGGTATGCCTGTGATGATGCCTCCTAAGGGTGACACCACAATGGCTAACTTACAGATGGGTCTAGGTATACTTAGTACTGGATTAAGCTTCGCTGCTCTATCTGATATAAGAGTCAAAGAAAATATAGAACAAATAGGTGAATCACCTAGAGGTCATAACATATATGAATGGAATTACACCTTCGATAAGAACACGAGATACCGTGGTGCTATAGCTCAAGATGTTGTTAAGATCAACCCAATGGCTGTAGGCATTAGAGATAATTACCTCACTGTAGATTATAGTAAAATTGATGTAGACATGGAGGTAGTATCATGACTAGTAGTTATTATGAAACTAGGGGTAGAAATTTAGATGCCCCTGTAATAGGAACTGAGGAAGAGAATTATGGTGTAGAAGCACCTAATATGACCGAATCAGTTAATAAACAAATAACTGATCAACAGAAAGACATTGACTCATGGGCTCAGTTACTCATCAGTCAGTATAATCATATGCATGCTGAGCATAGTAAATGGCCTAGTGAATTATTAACTTTAGCTGATAAAAGTTATAATGTTAAAAAACAATGGGATGATTATCAGAAAAAGATCGAACCTTATCAAAGATTCCATAGATCAACAGTTGAATATTTAAATAATGTAAGAGCAGCTAAAGCAGAACAAGGTCTGGAAGGAGGTTGGATCCAAGAAGAAGATCCTAAAGTACTATATAATAAAGCAGCTATAGCAGTAGATAAAGATGTACAACGAGAAGAAGAAATTAGAGCTAATGAAATTGAAGTTGCAAGTGAAGTAAATGCAGCAGCTGCTCAACCTGATGTATCCTTAGAAGAGAAGAAAGAACTCTTACAATTTGGCACTCGTAATTCATTAAGATTTGAAGGGTTATATGCAGCAGAACAGAACTGGGAAGTATATGAAGCTGCAGCTGATAGTACAATGAAAGTTGTAATACCTGATGGTAAAGGTGGTTGGGACTTAAAAGTATTTAATGATGCTTCCACACCTGCTGAAGCTAGAATGATAAAGAACGCACAGTTATATCATTACTTACAAGCTAATGGTGATCTTGCTCACGGCAGGACTGGTATGTATAAACAAAAGTTTGTCTTACCTTTAATGACTAAAGCTGATGCATCAGTAAAATCTCAGATTGAAATACTTGCAAAAGCTCAAGAAGAAGCAGGTAATAAGATAAGAGCTCAAGATTTCAGAAATCAAATTAAAGAAAACCCAGGTATAATGGTTGATCATGTTAATCTTTATAGTAAACAACTGGGATCAGTCGCTGCTGCAAAAGCAGATGCTGTTCGTATAACTAAACAGTATATTAAAACTGGTGAAATTAAGAGACCTGAAGTCACAGCTATGCTTAATTACAGGTTTGAAGCTAAAGATGGGAGTAACCCGTCTATCCGTGAATACTGGAAAAAAGAAACTGCTGAAATCTTAAAAGAATTAAGAACTGTAGAATCAGAACAAAGAACAGATGAAGAAAATGTAGTTAAAGCTGAAAGAGAACGTGATGCTCATGAGATATTAGCTGAAGCTCGTAATAGAAAGGTACCTTATACTAGTGATGAATGGTTTAAGATTATACAAGATTATAAACTTAGACATAATATTAAAGATGATTCTTTACTCCCTCAAGAATTACGTGGTTATGGTACACAACAAGCTGTATTAGATGAAACTATTGAAAGAGATTTCTATAGAAGAAAGAATAGAGGAGAAGAATTAACAGCTAGAGACCTTGAAGGTATATCAGATCCTGAATTAAAAGCACAATTACTTCAAAAACTACCTCAAGGTGGTGTTAATGAAGACCGAATGAAGAGTTTTATTACTGGTGCTGTTGTTCAAAAGACTAAAGAAACCGATCTTCGTGTAGATAAGACTCTAAAATATAGAGCTTATATGGATAATGCTGAGATTGCATTTAGAAGAGCTTATGCTACAGCCAGAGCTAATGGAGCTAGTCATGATGAAGCTGAGACAGCAGCAATGGATGTAGTCAATAGAGGCTTAGGTATTGGTCCTTATCAACAAGATGGAGATACAAATTGGGCGTCTTGGGGTGGAGCCTTACAAGATCCTAGTGAAGTCACCAATCTTGGAACAACTAAAGCCGCTATAGTTAAAGATAGAGTAGGTACATTGAATAGTGATAAACCATGGCAGGGTGAAGAGCCTCATATAGCAGAAGCTCTAAAGTATTTAAATGGTGATGTAACAAGTATGCCTAGTTACTATCGTTTATTTCCTAGTATTAAAAGATTACCTGGTAATGTAGTAGCTAGTCCTATAAACCTCATGAAACATAGATTAAAAGTTTTAGGTCTATTGAAGAATGATAAACCATTACCCGAGGATAGCCTACCACTATATCTACAAGATTTACTTCGTAAACCAGATCCATCTAAAACTAATAGAGTTATAATAGAAGGTAATGGTGCGGAAGTAGAACTCACTAATAGTTTAGAAGCTAATCGCCTGTATGGAACAACTCCAGAAGAAGTAGTAAGTCAATTGAGAAAGAATAATCAAATAGCATTACAATATTCATCATTAGATTCTTCTTATAGTCGTACTGTAGATGTACCACAAGAATTGAATGATGAATTTATAGCTCAAGTTGGAGACTTACCACCATATCTACAACTAAATAATCTAGCCCCAGAAGTTGCTAAGGCATTTATTGGGGATGTACTAACATAACAACATGTCAGATTTAGGAATAGAAATTGATGAATCAGCTCTACAAGATGCATCGAATGCAGCTCTACAGTATGCAGAACAATTAAAAGCTAATGAAGAGACTAAGCAAGAAGCTATTCAGACTCAAGAAACTGAACAAGCTCAAGCTGAAGCTACTCAGAATGATCCAAGAGACGCTGATCAGTGGGGTTTTAAAGCATTAGTAAAGGAAGGGCAATCAATTCTATCTGGCGGTCTACAAGATACCGCCTCCTCTCTTACTACATTTCCAGAACGCACAGTAGATGCATTATCTGGAGAAATGCAAAGAGAAAGAAAAGAAGAAGGAGAGTATAGACCTGATTGGGATCCCTTTGTTGACTATGATAACCCTATAATAACAAAAACATGGTGGGGTAAACTGGCAAGAGGTGTTGTACACTTTGGTTCATTAGCCGCTGCCATCATACCTGCTGCTAAAGTAACAGCAGCTAGATTAGGCATTACAGCTGGAGGTACTATACTAGCAAATAGCTTTGTAAGAGCAGCTGGAGTTGGTGCTGCATCTGATTTAATATCTAAAGAATCAGATGGACATAATGCCTTAGGTCAATTAAGAAAACAATATGGTTTTATAGACACTCCTATATCTACAAAAGATACTGATCATCCTGTCTGGATGAAGTTTAAGAATATTGTAGAAGGTATGGGTATTGGTACTATCTTTGATGGTGCTTCATATCTCATTGGTAAGGGTGGCAGTAGAGCTATCAAACAAATTACAGATAGAAATCAAAGTGTTTCAAAACAATCTACTGAAAATGGAATAGCACAACTCCGTAGAGGAGATGCTGAATTCCGTGCTGATAAAAACAAGCCGATAGCTGGCCCTACTCAAGGAGCACATGTATCAGAACAAGATGCCTATGAAGCTTGGGAAACACTAAAGAGGCAACGTAATGAATGGGGAGCTGAAGATGGATCTACGGGTTCAGTAACGACTCCTGTACAACGTGAACGTATTGCAAGAGAAGGTGATGTCAGTGAGGCTACGGCTGAACAGATATTACGTAAATTATATAGTAATGATAAGTTCCAACAAGTAGTACAAGCTGCTAAACGTAGTAGAAAGACTCTAGTAGAAGTATTCGGTGATTCAATTATGGCTCACCAACGTATTACTCAAGGTAGAAATGCAGCTGAAATGACAGCTAAAGAGTATCTAGAAGAACTATATAAGTCTAAAGATACTTATGCTGTAACTAATGCTGCAGGTGAAGTTATAGATACAATAGAAACTTTCACTAGTAAGAATATAGTTGTAGCTGACTTAACTGTAGGTACCCTATTACATCAAATAAGAGATACAGGTATTTCTGGTAGAGAGATAGCAGATATCACTGACCTTGGTGACATAGATGGACCTGCTGAACAAGTTATTGATACACTATTAACTGCATTACAAGAGACAAAGAAAGCTAGAATTATTAAATCAGATAACTTCAGACAGATAGGTGCTGGTAAACAAAGGGAATTCTTAGAACAAACATTAACAGAAGAAATGGTTGATACAAGGGAGTCTATTATGTCTATCCTTAAAATCGCCAAAGAAGATGCTGATGAAAATCTAATGAATGCTTTGTTTGAAACGTTCTCATCTATGAAGACTGTTAATAGTTTAGATGACTTTGATAACTGGGCTAGAAAGATGATTAAAGGTGGTAGAATAGATCCTAATGGACCTGATCGTACCGGAGCTTTAATCAGAGAACTAGAAGGTATGTTTGTACATAGTGTACTAAGTGGACCTAAGACTCCTATGAGAGCTATATTAGGTACAAGTACAGCAACATTCTTAAGACCTTTATCTACATCTTTAGGTGCCTTAATGAGGTACCCATTTACTGGTGATACAGCTACTATACGTTCTTCATTAGCATCATTGAATGCTATGATGGAAGCGATTCCAGAAAGTTTTGAACTATTTAAAACTAGACTTAATTCTTACTGGAGTGGTGATGTATCTAGTATTAAATCACGTTATGTAGAATATACTAGAGCTGATGATAACTGGGAGATATTGAGAAGATGGGCTGAAGATAGTGGTAGAGCTACACCTGGAGATCAAGCCGCCTTTAGGATGGCTAATATGGCTAGGAATGCTAATAACAGTAATTTACTGACATACTCTACTAAAATCATGGCTGCTACTGATGATGCATTTAGCTTCATTTTAGGTAGAGCTAAGATGAGAGAAAGGGCTATGCGTAATGTTTTAGACATACAAGCTGCAGGAGGTAAAACCCCTGTTATCACTCGTGAATTAATGAGAGCCTATGAATCAGATTTCTATGGTCAGATATTTGATGGCAATGGTGATATATTAGATGAAGCTGTTAAGTTCGCAAAAAGAGAAGTAACCTTAACACAAGAATTAACTGGATTTGCTAAAGGATTAAATGACGTATTTACTGCTCACCCATGGGCTAAACCTTTCTTCCTGTTTGCACGAACTGGTGTTAATGGTATTGCTTTAACTGCAAAACATACACCTGGATTTAACTTCTTAGTTAAAGAATTTAATGATATAGCTTTTGCAACAGCTGATAACCTCAGTGATGTAGCTAAATATGGTATAACCACACCTGAAGAACTAATGAATGCCAAGGCATTACAGACTGGTCGTTTTGGTATGGGTGCTGCTGTAGTTAGTATGGCATCATGGTCATGGATGTCTGGTAATATGACAGGCAATGGACCTGCAGATAGACAGAAACGTCAGATGTGGTTAGATGCTGGATGGAAACCAAGGCATGTTAAATTAGGTGGTGTATGGGTAGGTTATGATTCTATAGAACCATTCAACCAGATCATGGCACTCATATCTGATATTGGTGATAATAGCCAATTAATGGGTGAAGAATGGACTGAAAAAGAATTACAGAAAACTACTTTAGTTCTTATGCAAGGTATTGCTAGTAAGTCATATCTTGCTGGTATGCAGCAATTTGTTGATTTATTTGCAGGTCGTCCTGGTCAAGCAGAAAGAATACTTGCTGGATTAATGAATAACCAGATACCTCTTTCTAGTTTAAGGAATGAAATGGGTAAACTATTTACACCTTATACTCGTGAATTAGGTTCAGGTATTGATCAAGCATTACGTAATAGAAACCTTATAAGTGAATATCTTCCTGGTGATGATCTTCCTATTAAACATGATTTATTGAATGGTAGACCTATTAAAGATCACGATTTCTTAACTAGAGCATTTAATGCTGTTAGTCCTATATCGTTGAATTTAGACATGACTCCTGGTAGGAAACTCCTATTCGACAGTGGTTATGATATACGTATGTCTACTTATTATTCACCTAATGGTGATGATTTAAGTAAAGATCCTAGAATAAGATCTATGTTCCAAAAAGCTATAGGTGATCAAAATTTAGAACTTAAACTAAATAGATTAGCTGAAAATAAACGTGTTATTGCCTCTATTGCACAGATGAATAAAGATATAAGAGATGGATTACGTGGGGACTATGAGCCTAGCGATTATTTCCATAACCAAAAAATAGATCTTATATTCTCTGAAGCACGGAATAGAGCATGGGCTAGTATTATGAGTGATCCTACAGTGTATGAACTTGTAATAAAACAAAGAAATCAAAAGATCAAACGGAATAGAAAAACTAAAGAGACGCAAGGAAGCCTCCAACCCATCCTCCAAATTTATAAATAAAAAATGGCAACTTTTAAACAATACACAGCGAGCGGTGGTGCTTCGGAAACCTTTTCCATTAAGTCCTTCAGCTCAGATGAAATCAAAGTAAGAGTAGACGGTGATCTAAAAGTTGCTGGTACTCATTACAATATAACAAGTTATACTGCTAATGACGGTACTGTTACATGGATATCTCCACACGCACCCTCTAGTGGTACAGTACGTATTTATCGTGTAACTGATATAAATTCACCCCAAGCTACATACAGTGCTGGTTCTTCAGTTAAAGCTGGTGATCTTAATAATAACCAAGAACAAGTATTAAGAGCATTACGAGAAGAGAATGATCAATTAATACAAACTTGGGATATAGAAGATAATGCTATAACAACTGAAAAGATAAAAGATTTAGAAATAGCTAATGCTGATATAGCAACTAATGCAGAAATAGCTGTAAGTAAATTAGCTGATGGTTCAGCAAGACAAGTATTACAGACAGCATCTAATGGATCTGATGTAGAATGGACAAGTAATGTAGACATTCCTGGAACATTAGATGTTACAAGTACAGCAGCATTTGATAGTAATGTAACAGTTACTGGTACTTCAACTCTAGCTACAGTAGATATTAATGGTGGTGCTATTGATGGTACTACCGTAGGATCTAGTTCAGCTTCTTCTGGCGCATTCACTACATTAAACGCTAGTGGTACATTAGGAGTTACAGGAAATACGACATTAAGTGCTGCAGCTACTGTAACTGGTGATGCTACCTTTAACGGAGGTTTGACACATACAGCAACTGGAAAGACCTTTATGGTTGGTAATTCAGGTGGTGTAAACAAGTTCACAGTTGCTACAAATACTGGTAATGTACATACTGTTGGTACATTAGGAATAGATGGTGACTTTGATGTTGCTACTAATAAATTTACTGTTGCAGCGGCTACTGGTAACACAGTAATTGCAGGTAACTTAGATGTTACAGGTCAATTTGACGTTACTGGAACCTCTAATTATACAGGACAACAGACTGTACCTGGTGGAGCACTGGTAAAAGACATAAGAGTTGGTCTTGATGGTAACAATGAAGTTAGTACAGCAAGCGGTAGTTTAGTCTTAGACTCAGCTAGTGGTACTGTACAAGTTACAGATCACTTCAATGTAACAGGTAATGCTGATGTTGATAGTAATTTAAACGTAGATGGTACATTAACTGTTGATGGAGTATCAACACTTACAGGAGCTGTTACAGCAACTGGTGGAGTTGTAGGTAATTTAACTGGTAATGTAACAGGTAACACATCTGGTAATGCTGGTACTGCAACCGCATTACAGAATGCTAGAACAATTGGTGGTGTATCCTTTAATGGTACTGCAAACATCAATTTACCTGGTGTAAATACTGCAGGTAATCAGAATACTAGTGGTAATGCAGCTACAGCAACTGATTTAGCAGCTGCAGCTAAGATTACGAACTCTGAACAAGGTTCACATACTGCAAATGATACAACATATTATACTACATCAGCCTCTGATGCTAGATATTATAATATAGGATCATTAGAAGAGATACAATCAGGTGAAACATGGGCTGCTGATGATGCTAAGATAGCTACAACAGCTGCTATTGATGCTAGAATTGTAGATTTAGTTGATGATGTAGGTGGTTTCGTACCTATTGCAAATGAAACTTCTTTTCCAAACACTAATCCTGATGTTAATAATGGGGCTGGTACTCTTGTTAGCATTAAAGCCCTCGCTAGTAATCTCGTCTCCAACGGGAGTGGGGTAGCTACAATCTCAAATGGTACTGTAGGTAACTCTACTGTTACTGTTAATGGTTTAGCAAATAGTACTACATACCCAGCTGGACGTGGTATATTAGTAGAGACAACTACTACATTAAATACTTATACCTTCCACAGGCAATTAGCTGAAGCAACAGCTACAACAACAGTTGCAAACAGTATTGGTAATGTAAATACTTGTGCAACTAATATATCTAACATCAATGCTGTAGCTGCAGATGCTACAGATATAGGTGTGGTTGCTGGTAAAGAGACTGAGATTGGACGTTTGGGTACAGCTGATGCTGTAGCAGACATGAATACTCTTGCTACTACAGCAATTGTAGCTGATCTAGAGACTTGTGCAGATAATAATGCTAATATTTCAACTACAGCAGGAGCGATTAGTAACGTTAATACTGTAGCTGGAGCTATATCAAACGTTAATACTACAGCTGGTGCTATCGCTAATGTTAATACTACAGCAGGTGCTATTGGTAATGTTAATAACGTGGGTAATAATATCGCTAACGTTAATACAGTAGGTAGTAACATAGGTACTGTTAATGACTTTGCAGCCAGATATAGAGCCCCACAGAATAATGCTAATGAGTATGATACAAGTCTAGATGTAGGTGACCTTTACTTTAATACTACTATTAATGCACTTAAAGTTTATACAGGTAGTGCATGGGTAGCAGGTGTTACACAGACTGGTGATTATGCGCTAAAGACTGGTAGTACATATACAGGTAATAATATTCATAATGATACTATTAAGAGTATCTATGGTACTGCTAGTGATGGTTTAGAAATCTATCATTCAGGTACTGCAAGTTATATTATAGATAATGGTACTGGTGATTTAATTCTTAGAGCATCTGATCAGTTAAAGATACAAGATACTGATAATGGTGAGAATATGGCTATCTTTAATAAAGATGGGGCTGTAGAACTCTACCATAATAATGTTAAGAAATTCCAGACAGATAGTAATGGAGCTTCTTTGTTTGGCAACTTATATCAAGCAGATAATGATAAATTAATACTTGGTACTAATTCAGATATACAAATCTATCATGATCATACTGGTGGTGGTTACTCCTACATATTTAATTATGGACCACAGTTACTAAAGATTGGTAGTGATCAAAACATTGTTTTAGGTAAAACAAGTAATGAAAACTACATTATAGCAAAACCAGATAATGCCGTAGAACTCTACTACGACAACGCTTTGAAGTTAGCGACAGGTTCTGGTGGTGTTGATGTAACAGGTGGTTTAAATGTAAGTGGTAATCTTCATTGTACAGCAGATGGTGGTAAGCTAATATCAGGACAACATGATGATCTACAAATCTACCATGATGGAAGTAATTGTGTCATAGATAGTAATACTGGTGATTTTTTACTTAGAAATCTAAGTGGTTCAGGTGCTATTTATCTTGATGCTAGACCTGGTGAAAGAGGCATTAAAGTAATCACAGATGGAGCCGTAGAACTCTATCATAATAACAGTAAGAAATTAGAGACTAGATCAGATGGTCTACAAGTAGATGGAACAGTAAGACTTCCTGCTGATAATTCTAAACTTTTAGTGGGAGCAGGTCTGGATCTAGAAATCTACCATTCAGGATCTAATTCGTTTATAAAACATTTAGGTGACGGTGATTTATATATACAAGCTGATAATGGAGATACACTTTATTTACGACCGAAGAATAATGAAGATGGTGTTAAAATTATTAATGATGGAGGCGTAGAACTCTTTTACGATAACAGTGTTAAACTTAATACGAATAGTGGAGGAGTCAAAGTTCTTGGTCATTTATACCAAGATGATAATAGTCAGCTTAGATTAGGAGATAATAGTGAGTGCCAAATCTACCATTCAAGTGATAATAATACTTATATACACGAATCAGGATCTGGTCATTTAGTTTTAAAAGCTGATGACTTATATATTCAAAACGCAGCAGGTAGCCAAACAAATATTAAATCAGCTTCAGGTGGAGCTGTAGAATTATCTCATGCAGGTAGTAAGAGGTTTGAGACAACCACAGGTGGAGCGAAGATTACAGGTAACGGAATGGTTACTAATGATTTTCTTATTGATACCGATAGCGGTAGATTAAAGTGTGGTCTTGATGAAGATCTTTCACTCTTCCATAATGGTAACAGCTTCCTTACACATAACGGTGCTGGTCATTTCTATATAAAAACTGAGGGTACTGATGAGGATCTCGTTCTCAACGCAGAGAGAGATGTTTACATACAGTGTTCAGCAGGAGAACACGCGATTATATGTAAAGATGACGCAGAAGTCGAACTCTACTACAATAATACGGTAAAATTTGAAACTAGAGGCTACGGAGCTAGAGTATTCGGTCATCTAGGTGTCAATGTTGATCCTGGTAATACACCTAATAGTAGAGCTGCTTTCATAGCAGTTGGAGATAGTGATACTGGTGTCGCTCAAAACGGTGATGGTCAATTAGAGCTGTGGGCTAATAACCAGGAGATAATGAATATAGATACAGGTGAAATTACCTGTTATAAACATACGAATCCATCTGCTACTCATCAGTTTGACTTAGGTAGTACTAGTTATCAATGGCGTAATATTCACGCGAAAGATTATTACGCTGAGGATTGGTTTAGAAATAACAATTCAGGTGAGGGTATATATAACCAATCTACTGGCCAGCATTTCTATTCCGATGATGATGATTACTGGAATATAGCTGGTGGTAGTTCTGCTAATGGTCTTAGATTCAGAGATGAAAATAATGGAACTATTAGAGGTTATGTATATGCAAATAACTCTAACGAGTGTGGTATATTAACTGGAGTTGGTGAATGGGGTACAAAAAGCGTGCTGAATTCAGCTACCTATTTAATGTATGATGGCGCAGAAACAATTTCTACGCAATCTCATGGAACCAGAATTGCAGCAAATAAAGACCTCAGATTCCAAAATGGTAACTGGACAGGTAATGCAGCAGCTAAGATACAGCATCATGAAAATAAATTATATATAAGTAGTGGTAGTAGTGGTATCGTATTTAGGAATCATGGAGGTAGTGATAGATGGAGAATGGAAGAAGATGGTACTTGGAGACCAAATGCTGATAATTCATATGATCTAGGTACTTCCAGTTATAGAATAAGAAATGTCTATACATATGACTTACACTTAAATAACGAAGGTTCACAAAACGATGTAGATGGAACCTGGGGTAGTTGGACAATACAAGAAGGTCAAGATGATTTATTCCTATTAAATAGACGTAATGGTAAGAAGTACAAATTCAATCTCACGGAGGTAAGTTAAATGACAATTCATTTTGGTGCTGATGGTACCAGCCTTTCCTCTGGTAATGTAGGCGGTGGTAAAGTTATAGGATTCCAATATGCTTCTGATGCTACTCACCGTACTTATTCTGGTTCATGGGCTGATACTGGTATGTCTATTACCTATACTCCCCAGAGTAGTAGTTCTAAGATTATGCTTACAGCACATTTAAATATGTTTGCTAGTGCTGTTCAATCTACTGGATCTACAACATGGGGTAATGGTTATGTTCAAATATTAGAGGGTAGTACTGCAATTGGTGAAAGATGGAAATATGTAGTAGGTCTAGGTCACTCTGGTTATTACTCACACTATGCTACCTGGAAGAGTTGGTGTTTTAATTTTACTGTTGTATATAGTAATAGCAATACAAATGCTAAAACATTTAAACCTCAGATGATGGAAAACTCTGGTGTCCTTGAACTAAACAAAGAAGAAGGTAAATCTTGGTTCACACTTGTTGAGTATGAAAACTAATGTATTATGAAGAAAAAGACGCTTATAGCGTCAAAGCTGCTCTTGTAGAATTAGATCCTAATGCTAAATATGTGATCGAAAGTAATGATGTTAATAAAATCACATGGTTAGAGAACTATACTCCTATAGCAGCGAGTGTTATTACAGCTAAAATCAATGAATTAAAAGCTAAATACACTAACGAAGACTACAAAAGAAAACGTGTTGATGCCTACCCTGATCTTGCAGAGCAGTTTGATCTGCTCTACTGGGACCAGGTAAATGGCACATCAAAATTTAAAGAAGCTATTGCGAAAGTAAAAGCTGACAATCCAAAACCTTAATTTAAAACAATGGCAACTAAAACTTGGCAAGTAAACACCCTCCAACGCGAACTCGCTGATGGATATGTAAATAAAGTTATCTATCGTGTTAATGGTGAAGATGGGGATTACTCATTCAGAGCTACTGGTGAAGTCGATCTACCTAAGCCTAAGACTTTAAAACCTTATAAAGATTTAACAGAAGCAGAAGTACTTGGATGGGTTAAAGCACGTATTGATGAACTAGCAAAAGATTCAAACGGTGTAACTGTAGCACAAATTGAGACAGCTGTAGAGAACGGTGTAAACGAACAGAAGACCCCCACAACTGGTGTCGGGAAACCTTGGTAGGATACATCTTCCTAAACCTAACCTTCCCAGAGCGCTAGACATCCCTCAGCTGTACCTGAGACAGCCTACAGCGGACGTTCCTGCCTATAAGCCTATGATCATACCCCCAGCTGATTTAGAGCGCCCTGAGGAGACACAGGAGGAGGATAGTAAAAAGACAGAAGAACCAGAGGCACCTACTTTAAAGATACCTGTTATCGATATTAAGATGCCCATACCTGAGACAGCGGTAGTAGTAACTGCAGTGACAACAGCTGTTATTGCAGTAACTACTACAACTATTACTCAATCTTTATTTGAACCTATTAAAAAGAAAGTTCAAAAACAACTACAATCTAAAGTTGACGCATGGAAGAAAAAAAGGAAGGAAAAAGCCTCCTTGGAAAAATCAAAGACGGAATAGAGGATCAAGAACAACAGATCCAGATCCTTGGAACATTCGTCAGACTTGGCGTTGTAGTTTGGTCTGGCTTTATCATTACTCTCAACTATGTTGAACTACCAATGATTAAGAAATCTGGTAACTCAGATATCACGTTCGTGGCTAGCGTGTTTACTGGTGCATTGGCTACTTTTGGCTTGACCACTGGTAATAAAGATGGTAAAGGTAAACCTGTAAATTGTCCTATGGCAACTAAGAAAAAGGAAGAATGAAAAAATGGCTACTACTCTTCCTACTAGTTTCACCTACAGTAGCAAGAGCAGAGTTAGTTACTCCCCAATTCACCCAGGGATCAATGAACTCAACAACCACTACGGTCCAAGAAGTGACGGAAGAAATTACTACCACAACTTATGGATCAGCATTAAACAAATGGTCAGGAGACAACATAACCCACACCTCAGCGTCTTCAGGCGGAATAGCCGATTCAGATTCGGTATTCAATATGACAACAGCTGGCTCAGACTTTACTCTAGAAGTAATATCAAGAGCAGCCAGTCAGGTACTGTCAGTAACAGAGATAGAAAGAGAAATCGAAACTACCTCTACTACGGTATCATTATCAGTATTCTCACAATAGGAGGACCAGTATATGCTAGTGAGGGAGAAACCAACAATACTTCAAACCCTGTGGCGGCGGCTACAGGAAACGTTACAAATCAAGCCGTCCAGTTCCAGAATAACGGAGCCCCTTCGCGTCAGGTACTCGGACCGAACATAAGTTGTAACGGAGCTACAATGACCTTTAGCCCATTCTATATGGGTAATCATACTACTCCATTTGACGATCATATGAAGCAGCAAAGCTACACTGTAGCTGAGAATTGGGGTGGCCAGATTAATTTCATGGTACCCCTTGATGGGTCTATTGTAGAACGCTGTAAAGCTATTGGAGCTAGACAGCAAGCAAAGATGGAACTTGACTATGAATTAGTCAGATCCTTAAAGTGTGCAGAGTTACAGCAGAAAGGTTTCATGATACGTCCTGGTACAAGAGTGTACCATATGTGTAGTGATATTATACCTATAGCTGCATTTAAAAAAGAAGTTGCTAAAGCACAAGCTAAAGCAAACCCACCACCACCTAAGAAATGGTGGCAGAAACTTAATCCCTTTTAACAAATGAGCACTATTTCAGATCAAATTGCAGCTAGAGAAGCTGCAGAGAAAGCAGCTAAAACTAAAAAAACAGAATCAAAGAAAACCACTAAAACCACTAAATCAGAATGACCTTATTAATCAAGCCCATCCTATTCGCCTTCTTGAAATCAGATTCAGTTAAGCAACTTGTAATTGATTTACTTACTGCTTATGTAAAACGTACTGATAATAAGTTAGATGATAAAGCATTAGAAATTGTAAAAGAAAAACTATTTAGTTAAATGAAGAAAGCCGCAGAGACCCAATTCAATGAATTACATAACCTCGTTACAACTGAATTCCTGAAAAGGGTCAAAAGTGGTGAGGCTACAACACAAGACTTAAAGGCTGCATGTGATTGGCTTAAAACAAATGATGTCACAGGCGTTGCTTATGAAGGTAATCCATTAGATAAATTAAATAAAATCTTACCCACAGTTGATCCAGAACTAGTTAAACGGAGGATGTATGGCACCAAAGCGAGCCGCTAAGCCTGGTAAAACTTCACGTTACTATCAGTCAAAGAAAGGGCGGAAGTCCTATGAGAAGCAGAAGCGAAAGCAGAAGAAGATTAATAGTACCGCAGCTAAGAAACAGTATCGTAGATTACTTGCAGCTGCACGTAGAAAGCGTGGTATCATGGGCAAAGGCGGTCCAGATGTAAGCCATAAAGGTAATCGTCTTAAACTTGAAATACCTAAAAAGAATCGTGCCAGAGGAGGGGCAAAACGTAAGTAATGAAATTTACTAAAGCTGAACAAAACCGTCTTAATAAATTAACAGCAGGATTAAAGAAAAATACCCGCATCGATTCTGGAGTTAGTATAAAAGCTTATCAGGATAAATATGCACCAAATGGTAAAATATTTAAAGGTAAATGGCGTCGTTGGGATAATCGTACTAGAACATGGTATGATCCTAAAGTTGTTAAAGCTTATTTAAATAAACAAGAATACGGAACAACTACACCTAAACAAGATTTAAAATATCTGCAAGCTAAAAAATTACAAATAGAAAGAGAAACAGGTGTTCAATACAATGATCCTCTGAGAGAAAAGTTTAGCAGAAAACTTGTGATAGATGATAAGAATCAATATGGAAGTGTTTATGAAAAAGAGCAGGATGCTAGACGTCAAAAAGATAGAGCTAATTTAATTAAGCTAAGAAAGAATACATCTTTCTATAGATTAGATCAAGCTTATCAAGCAGGTGAATTAGAAAGAGAAGAGTATGAATGGGGTCCAAAGGGGCAGCCTGGTTCTAGTTTAAAAATAAATAAACCACTGAATCAAGAACAAAAAAAAGTTCAAGAGACAAATACTAAACTCTTAAATATACCTACATCTAAAGTAGATAATGTTGATAAAAAACCCACTCCAATTGAAAACAGTACTGATCCATTAGATCCTACTGCAGCTAACTTACAAGCTGATCTAAGAGCTTTAAATAGACTTAATACACAGGGAATAAAAGGACTAAAAGGTACTAATATCACACTTGCGATAATGCGTAAGGAACAACAGTTATCTAAACTAAAAGGTGATACACATCCAAGCTTGACAGGTCGTGATCATCATGGTGTAGGTTATTCTACTAATAGAGAAGCACGTGACTGGTTAAGAATTAATAAAGTATAGGAGGTAGTAATATGACTTCAACTCCTATATTAGCGACATATAAAGATGAAGAACAGGATAAGAAGGAGGAATTAAAGAATAATCTTCTTGGTTATATTGGTGGTACTGGTTTAGAAGTAGGTGCTGGTTACGGTACAGATCTAGCTACAGCTGGTCTCCTGAATCCTGCAACTATAGCAGCAACTGGTGGATGGAGTATTGCTGGTTATGCTGCTACTAACTTCGCTAGTGGTGCTGCTTCTAACTGGGCAGCACAGAAGCTAAGAGGTGAAGAAGAAATAAGCTGGGGTGAGATTATATCCTCCGGCTTAATAGATATTATACCATTCTTTGGTCAGAAAGCTAAAGGTGTCAAAGGTGTTACTAGAGCTTTTGGTGTTGATCGAGCTGTTAAAAATGTAGGTGGTACAGCTATTGAAGCTGGTGCTAGAACTGTAGCACAAAGACAAGGAGAAGTATCTATAGATGAACAGAGATGGCTTACACCAAGAGAGACATTAGAAGCAGCTGCTTTAGGTGGAGCCTTTGGTACTGCATTTAGAGGTACTGGAGAAGGTTATAATTACTGGAAATCTAAGTATAAAAAGTATGACCTACAAGAAGCTGACAAATTATTTCCTCCTGAAGCTGTACAGGAATTAGTTAAACAGGGTAGAATACGTTATAAAGGTGAACCAGTAGATAAAAACTTTCAAGCAGTTCTATTTAGTTCTATAGATGGTAAGAGTCCAATATCTGGAGCAAGTAATGAAGAGTATCTTAATTACTTAAGAGGAAGGCAAAGAATGGAAGCAGCTGATCAGACATATAATCGAGAACTTACTCGATTTAGTAGACTTGAAGCTGCTGATCAATTAAGTACTCAGGAAAGAAGTAAATTCCAACGTCTAAAAGCTAGTTATTCAACTTTTGCTGATACAAAAGAAATTGCTCTAAGACATGGCGATACTGAATTTGAAGCTTGGAAATTCTTAGATTCTGAAG
>VTLG01006037.1_pt1 | contig 26100 bp, 49 predicted proteins | sample 4694571 | NCBI WGS metagenome assembly VTLG01 (sample SAMN12604809, study PRJNA352737) | marine metagenome | biome: ENVO:00000447; feature: ENVO:00000209|ENVO:00000569|ENVO:01000036; material: ENVO:00002151; isolation source: viral sequences binned using virsorter ...
TTTATGTTTGATATTCAATTAAATGTTGATACAGCAAAAAAATAATATCGCGAGATAATTGGATAAATTTTGAATTTTTTCTCGCAACAGAATTAGGTAAAACAATTCAAGAATTACGTTCTTTGATTACAGAAGAAGAACTGATTTTTTGGGCTGCATATTATGAAGTTAAGAATGAAAGAGAAAAAAGAGAATTAAATCGTCAAAAAGCAAATAGGAGGTAATATAGAATAAAGGCTTTTTTTATTTGTGGCACAGGCTAATGTAAAACTTACAGTTGATGCTTCGCAGGCCACAAGAGCGCTGAAAGGCGTACAAGCGCAATCAACAGGGTTACAGAATAATTTAGGCAAACTTAAGGCCGCATTTGCGGGCGTTGCTTTGACGGCTGTTGCAAGACAGGCTGTTAATACGGCTTCAGATTTTCAGGCTTTACAGTTAAGAATGAAAGTTTTGACGTCAGAATTTGGCGAATTTGCAGGGGCGCAAGAATTAGTAAGAAAGGCGCAAGACAAATTTAATTTATCAATAGTTGAAGCAACAAAAGGCGTTACAGATATTTTTGCAAGGTTAAGGCCGCTTGGTATTGGTTTAAAAGATATTGAAACTACTTTTATCGGTTTTAATACTATTGCAAAATTAGCGGGATTAAATGCAACAGAAGCAAGCGCGGCGTTTACTCAATTAGCGCAGGGTTTAGGTTCTGGGCGTCTACAAGGCGATGAATTTAGAAGTATTGCAGAACAGGTTCCGCAGTTATTAAAAGCTATTTCAGACGAAACTGGCATTGCTTCAGGAAAATTAAAAGATTTTGCATCAAAAGGTTTACTTAAATCTGACATTATTTTGCGAGCTTTGGCAAAATCAGCAGATGAAGGCGCAGACAAAATTGGTGCGATTATGGACGCTTCGCCCGCAGAAGTATTTAAATCATTTAACAATGCTGTTCTTGAACTTCAGTTAACACTTGGCGATAAACTATTACCTGTAGTCCTAAAAGCAACTAAAGGTTTAACAGCTTTGATTGATGGGGTTGTAAGTTTTGTTGATAGTGAAGCGGGTCAAGTTACGTTTACATTTATTGGAATTGCCGCGGCTATCAAAGGGATTGCGGTTGTTGTTCCTATTGTTGCGGCACAAATAACGGCACTTAAAGCGGGATTTATTGGAATAACTGTAGCGTCAAGAGTATCACTTGGAAGTCTTGTTACTTATAAAGCTACACTTGCGGCAACTTCAGCGGGATTTGCTACAGCTACCGCCGCCGCTACTGCATTTAAAATTGCTATTGCAAAAACTGGAATTGGTCTTTTAGTCATTGGACTTGGGTTTGTTGCCGCCGCTTTGATGAAAGCAAATGCAGAACAGAAAGAATTTAATGATCTTTTGGAACAAGGAAGCGCGGCTGAAATAACAAGAAATATTGAAGAAACTGAAGAAAAAATTAAAGATTTAAAAAAAGCACTTGAAGGCGTTAAGGTTGGTGGTCACGCAGGCAGAACACAGAAAAATAGAATAAAAGGCGAAATTGAAGAAAGTATTGCTGAAGTAGAAAAATTAAAACTAGCTTTAGATGATGCAAAACTTAGAGATTTAAGCAAAGAATTTGAAATAATAAAGAAAAATTTGACAGATTCAAATGCTTCTTTGCAAAAAAATAATATTGTTTCAAAGGAACTGACAGAAGAAGCAAGGATTAGAAAAGAACATGAATTAGCAATTAAAGAACTTGAATCACAATTTCAAGGAGATAAATTAAAAGAACTTAAAGAATTACAAGATATAAACACTCAAGAAAAGTTGAGGGGTTTACAAATCAAAAAAAACACAGAAGCAGCAAAAAAACTTAAAGATTCTTTTGCTGAATTAGGTGAAACTATTGGCAGCCAAATCACAGATGCTCTCGTAAGTGCTGTAAATGGAACTAAATCGTTGGGAGAAGCGGCAAAAGATATTTTAAATGATATAGCAAATTCCTTAATAAAATTAGGGATAAATTCAATGCTTGGTAATATGTTTTCAGGAACTAAAATAGGCGGATTTTTAGGTTTTGCTAATGGTGGCAGACCCCCTGTTGGACGTCCCTCTGTAGTAGGAGAAAAAGGGCCAGAATTATTTGTACCATCTTCTGCTGGTACTATTATTCCAAATAGCAAACTAGGAGGAAGTACAAATACAAATATCGTAGTAAACGTGGATGCTTCTGGTTCTTCTGTTGAAGGTGATGAACAAGAAGGTCGAGAACTTGGTCGTATGATCTCAGTTGCTATACAATCAGAATTAATTAAACAGAAAAGACCCGGAGGATTATTAACATAATGGCTACATTCCCCTCTATAAATCCTTCGTATAATGGTCAAAAAACAACGTCTCCAAAATTACGAATTACTCAATTTAATGATGGCTATCAGCACAGAATTGGTTTTGGATTAAATACTATTCCTTATGTTTGGGCTTTAACTTTTGATGTCACTGAATCAGAATCAGATACGATAGAAGCATTTCTTGAAGCGAGAGCGTTAGATCGTGAATCTTTTGATTGGCAGCCAACGGGTAGTGCTGTTTCATATAAATGGATATGTCTTCAATGGACAAAAAGAATACCTTTTTTAAACAGAGCTAGTTTAAATATGACGTTTCAACAAGTATTTGAACCTTAATGGCTATACCCGTATCAGAATTACAAAAAATAAATCCTAGTAATATTGTTGAACTTTTTCAACTTGAACTTATAACTGCTATTCATGGATCTAATACAAAATATTATTTTCATAATGGTGTAAGCGAAAATAATAACGGCAATTTAATTTTTGATAATATCGAGTACACAAGGATGCCTATAGAAGCTACAGGGTTTGAATTTAATGGGAAACAGCTTCCTAGACCACAAATTGCTATATCTAATATTTTAGGAACTTTTACTACATTACTTTTAACTCTTCCCCAAGGATTAGAAGGTGCAAAAGTTACAAGAATTAGAACTTTAGAAAGATATATTGACCATATAAATTTTAGTGTTGATGATATTTTATTAGAGACTGGAAGTTATTTATTAGAAGAAAACGATAGTTTTATTAGTCAAGAATCTGGCGATAATCCACATGGAACACCTGATTCTACTGCTACATTTCCTGATGAAATTTATTATATTGATCGTAAGACTATGGAGACACGGGATGTTGTTCAATTTGAACTTGCAGCAACTTTTGATCTTAATGGAGTAAGGTTGCCAAGACGTCAAGTTTTACCAGAAGATTTTCCGGGCGTAGGATCGTTTTATTCATAATGTGGCAAAATAATGCACTAAAACACGCGATACAAGAAGATCCGAGGGAATCTTGTGGACTTTTGGTTGTTATTAAAGGTAAAGAAAAATATATTCCCTGTAATAATTTAGCTGTAGATCCTAAAGATCAATTTATTTTATGTCCTGATGATTGGGCTGATGCTGAAGATCAAGGAGAAATAATTGCTGTTGTTCATAGTCATCCTGTTACAAGTCCTAATCCAAGTGAAGCTGATAGGGTAGCGTGTGAGAAATCAGATTTAAAATGGTGGATTGTTCAACCTAATTTAGAACAATGGGGATATTGTGAACCTTGTGGATATAAAGCACCTTTAATTGGTAGGAAATGGGTTTGGGGTGTTACTGATTGTTGGAGTTTATGTAGAGATTGGTATAAAGAAGAATTAAACATAGAACTTATAGATTGGATTAGGCCAAACGATCCAGAAGACTTCATAAAAAATCCAATGTTTGCAAATTGTTTTACAAAAACTGGATTCAGAGAATTAACAGAAGATGAAGATTTAGCAAAAGGAGATTTATTATTAATGTCTATAGGTAGTAGCGGATTAAACCATATTGGTGTTTACTTAGGAGAACAAACAGTTTTACATCATTTACAAAATAGATTATCAAGTCGTGATCTATTAGATGAATGGTTGCTAAAATGTACAGGTAAGAGGATTCGTTATGCTAAGAAAAATTAAGCTATACGGAGAACTGGCAAAGTTTCTAGGTCAAAAGACTTTTGAAGCTGAAGTAAGTAGTGCTGCGCAGGCTATAAGATTTTTAGTTGTTAATTTTCCACAGCTAGAAAAACATATGGCAGATAGATATTACAAAGTTGCTGTTGGTAATTGGGAATTAACGGAAGAAGAATTAACTTATCCTAATGGACAGGAAAATATAAAAATTATTCCAATAGTAGGAGGTGCTGGTGGTAGAGGAGGATTTGGAAGGTTTTTGTTGGGAGCAACTTTAATAGGTGTTGGAATTTTTTCTGGTGGCGTAGGTTTTGGTTTAGGGCCAGCGGGTTTGGCGGGAGGGTTTTCAACTGCTGGGGGAACCTTTAGCATGGCCGCTCTTGCTGGTAATTTAGGTATAGCTTTAGCTGTAGGTGGGATTGCTCAAATGCTCACACCAGTAGAAACAATTCCAGAACGTGAACAAGATCCGCGTATGTCTTTTAATTTTAGTGGCATCCAAAACACTTCAAAAGCGGGTGTTGCTGTTCCTGTAATATACGGAACTACCATAACTGGATCAATCACTGTATCAGCCAATATTGAAAACGAACAGGTGGAAGTATGAAAATTATTGGATCAGGTGGCGGTGGGGGAAAAGGTGGCGGAGGTGGTGGTCGTACTCCTACCGAAGATAAAGATAATTTAGATTCTAAAAGTTTTGCAAGAGTTCTTGATCTGTTAGGAGAAGGAGAAATAGGTGGTCTTGTAGATGGGGCAAAATCTATATTTATTAACAACACACCATTGCAAGATACAGACGGGACTTTTAATTTTAAAGATGTTAGCTTTGAAGTAAGAACTGGGACATCTAATCAAACTTTAATTCCTGTAACTAGAAATATTGCACAAACTAAGCCTACTGGATTTTCTACAGTTCCACAGTCAACACCAAAAGTTGTACAGATTACAGATTCAGACGTTGACGCAGTATCAGTAATAATTACTGTTCCGCAATTACAAAGATTTAGTGATGAAGGGGATATTTTTGGGACAGAAATTCAATTACAAATAGCTGTTCAATATAGTGGCGGTTCGTATACAACTGTTGTTCAAGGTAATAAAGGAACTATTACAGGTAGAACGCCCGATACCTACCAAAGAGATTATTTAATAAATTTAGATGGTGCTTTTCCTGTCAATATAAAAGTTACCAGAGTGACTGCTGATAGTGGTTCAAGTAAGTTGGCTAATGAATTTCAATGGAATAATTATGTAGAAATAAAATATGATCAAAGAACATACCCTAACAGTGCATTAGTAGGATTAAAAATTGATGCTGAACAATTTAGTTCTATACCTACACGAAAGTATAAAGTCAAAGGCATAAAAATAAAGATTCCCCATAATGCAACAGTAAGAGCGGATGGAAGTTTAGAATACACTGGCACGTTTAATGGGACGCTTGGTGCCGCTCAATACACAAACGACCCTGCATGGTGTTTATATGATCTTTTAACTTCTGACAGGTATGGGCTAGGCTCACATTTAGTAGAATCAGACCTTGATAAATTTAGCTTTTATCAAGCCTCAGTATATTGTTCTGAACAGATAGATGATGGAACAGGACAAGGTACAACAGAACCCCGATTTAGTTGTAATGTAGGAATTTATAATCAGCAAGAAGCATATAACGTAATTAATCAAATGTGTTCTGTTTTTAGAGCAATGCCATACTATCAAGCTGGTAGCCTTACTCTTACACAAGATGCTCCAAAAGATTCTAGTTATTTGTTTACACTTGCGAATGTATTAGAAGGTGGGTTTACATATTCAGATACAAGTCAAAAAGCTAGACCAACAGTAGTTATTGCTAAATATTTAGATATGGAGTTAAGAGACGTCAATTATGAACAAGAAATTGATACTGCTAATCAAGCTCGTTATGGGTCAATAGTAAAAAATATTAATGCCTTTGCTTGTACATCAAGAGGGCAAGCAAAAAGATTGGCAAAATGGTTGCTTTATATGGAAAATGTAGAACGTGAAACAGTTTCTTTCGCGACTTCTGTAGATGCAGGGGTTATTGTCAAACCGGGGCAAATTATCGAAATAGCTGACCCCGTAAAAAGTGGGGAAAGAAGAGGAGGTCGTATTCAAGCCGCTACTACAACTGCGATTACAGTAGATGATACAACAGACTTAACCTACAAAGTAGGTTCTACATTATCAACAATTTTATCTGATGGGTCTATCGAAAATAAATCTGTAAGCGGTATATCAGGAAGTGTAATAACAGTATCAAGTGCTTTTACTTCCGCTCCCAACGTAAATAGTGTTTGGGTTTATCAAACGCCAGATATACTTACATCAACTTGGAGAGTTTTAGAGGTTAAAGAAGAAGATAGATCAAATTACATAATTTCAGCAGTTCAATATAATTCTGGGAAATACCAACATATTGAAAGTGGAATTGCTTTAACCACAAGAGATATTACAAATTTAGACGTGCCGCCATCTTCTCCTACTGGGGTTACAGCAGAAGAAGTTATTTATGAAAATACTGGTATTGCAAGAGTAAAAATTATTGTAAGTTGGACTACATCTACTGATAATGTTCTTATTAGATGGAGATATGAACAAGGCAATTATGTGTCTCGTACTGTTGAAGGAGCAAAAAGTTATGAAATCTTAGATACGATTGCTGGTGATTATAAAATTGAAGTTTTTAGTGTAAGTGCTTCTGGTTTACGATCTAAACTACCTAACTCATTAAATCCATTTGTAGCAGTAGGTAAGACTGCTGTTCCAACTAATGTCAGTGGCGTCAGCTTATTACCTATTGATGAATCTAGCGCAATATTAAGTTGGAATCGTGCTACAGAACTTGACGTGTTACTAGGAGGAAAAACTTTGATCAGACATTCTAGTAAAACAACCGCAGCGCAATGGAAAGATGCACAGGAAATTGTTGTAGCTGCTGCTGGAAACCAAACACAAAAAATAGTTCCTTTACTTTCTGGTACTTATTTAATCAAATTTGAAGATGATGGGGGCAGACAATCACCTTCTCCGGGTTCTAGCGATTCAGATTGGAATAATACAAGAGTTACAACTAACTTGCCAGCACCTACAGAGCGACTTGTTGTAGGAAGTGTTGATGAACATACTGCTAACTTTACAGGGTCTAAAACCAATACAATTTATGATGCTTCTTTAGATGCTTTAAAACTTACAGTTTCTAGCAATGCAACATCAACATCAGGAGAATATATCTTTGCTAATTCTGTCGATTTAACACAATCTTATGATGTTAATTTAAGAAAAACTTTAACAGCAAGTAATTTTATTCTTAATAGTTTATGGGATGACAGAACTGATTTAATAGATACTTGGGGTTATATTGATGCAGTTGGTGGTTTAACAGAAGCTACAGCTTGTAATGCTGCTGTTTATGTAAGGTCAACTGATGACAACCCATCAGGATCTCCTACTTGGAGCGCCTATAAAGAATTTAGTAATGTATTAATAACTGGAAGAGCATTTCAATTCAAGGCAATATTAACAAGTAGTGACACTAACCAAAATATAGCTGTAAGTCATTTAGGAGCTACACTAGAATTACAAGGAAGAACAGAATCTATCTCGACTCCAGTTACTACTGGATCATCACAATATACTGTATCTTTCACAAATCCATTTAAACAAACACCACAAGTGGTAGTGACTCCAACAACTCAACAATCAGGTGATTTTTTTGAACTTGCTAATATAAGTAGGACAGGATTTCAAGTCACATTTAAAAATGGAAGTTCAGCAGTTGCAAGGTCATTTGTATGGGCTGCATCAGGTTTTGGAAAGGAGGTTACATAAATGAGTAACGGACATGATTTTGATATAGGAAATGCAGTAGGAGCTACTTTTAGGGCAGACTTAAATACTTGTCTTGGTGATATTCAATCATCTAATAGTGGTTCTTCGGCTCCTTCCACAACTGTTGCTTATAAAATCTGGGCTGATACTGCAAATAATTTATTAAAAATAAGAAATTCTGCAAATAATGGTTGGTTAACTTTAGGAGATTTAACAGATGCTACTAATCTTGGACTTGCAACAAAAGCATCACCAACATTTTCTGGAACTGTAACTTCTGGTGGCGATATTGTTATGTCTGGTACAGGATCTTTGCAGTTACCATCAGGAACTACTGCACAAAGACCAACTCCAGCGACTGCTGATATAAGATTCAATACTACCCTTGGACAATTTGAAGGCTATAACGGAACTGCATGGGGAGAACTTGCTGATGGAGTACCAACAGGGTCAGTATATACCTTTGCTACCACTACAGTTCCATCGGGTTATTTAGAGTGCAATGGTGCTGCTGTTAGCAGATCAACTTATTCAAATTTGTTTGGTATTATTTCAACAACATGGGGTGCGGGGGATGGCTCTTCTACATTTAATTTGCCTGATCTCAGGGGACAATTTGTAAGAGGTTGGGATAATACTGCTGGTGTTGATAGTGGAAGAGCATTTGCATCTAGTCAATCAGATCAAAACAAATCTCACAATCACTCAGTAACAGACCCGGGTCATAATCATACTATTGGTAATTGGGGTGGTAGTTTTGGAGGAAGTTCTGGAGTGCAAACATTTAGAAGTGATGTTTCTGGAACAAATGGTTCAATTATTGTAGATGCAACAACAGGGATTTCAATAGCAACTGATGGTGGAACGGAAGTTCGTGTAAAAAACAAAGCTCTTATGTATGTTATTAAATTTTAAATTATGACTAACCGCAAAATATCAGATTTTACAGCTTTAACCGCACCAGCAAGTACAGATACGCTGCCAATAATTGACCAAAGTGAAACAGGAACCGAAAAAAATAAAAAGATTACTTATGCAAATTTATTAAGTAAAGCACCAGATGGATCTGCTTCTGCTCCATCATTTAGTTTTAGTTCAGATCCAAATACAGGAATTAGTGGAGGATCAGACACATTAACTCTTAGTACAGGAGGTTCTGGCCGTTTAACAATTAGTTCTGCTGGTGTAATAACGATTCCGGGAGATTTGACTGTTTCTGGAACGACAACAACGATCAATACTACTAATCTTGATGTTGAAGATAAAAATATTACTCTTGGCAAAGTATCTAGCCCAAGCGATACAACTGCTGACGGAGGTGGATTAACGCTAAAAGGAGCTACAGATAAAACATTTAATTGGGTAGATTCAACAGATTCTTGGACAAGTTCTGAACATATTGATCTTGCTTCTGGAAAAGTATTAAAAGTAGCTGGTACTGAAGTCCTTTCTGCTACTAATTTCACAGGAACATCTGCTATTGCTACTAATGTAACTGTTGCTGATGAGTCATCTGACACTACTTGTAATGTTCTGTTTACAACTGCTGCGACAGGCAACTTACCACCAAAGACAGGAACAAATCTTACTTTTAACTCATCTACTGGAGCTTTAACTGCTACAAGTTTTGTCGGAACTGTTACTGTTCCTGACGATTCAGTTACTTCAGATAAAATTGTAGATGGAGCAATAGTAAATGCAGATGTAAATGCAAGTGCAGCAATAGCTGGAACAAAAATTTCTCCTGATTTTGGATCGCAAAATATAGTTACAACTGGAGATTTTAATTCTGGATCAGTAACTATTACTGGAGGATCACCAGCAATAACCTTTACTGATAGCAATAATGACCCTGATTACTATATTCAAAATAATAATGGTGCTTTAAGAATTTTTGATGCTACCAATAGCGCAGAAAGATTTGTTGTAAATACAGATGGTCATGTTGATATACTTGGTAATTTAGACGTTGGTGCTGGTATTGATGTTACAGGAACTATAACATCTACAGATAATATTGAAATTGACAATGCAAAAGCAATTAGATTATACGAAGCAGATTCTAATGGTTCTGCTTATGTAGGAATTAAGGGAGCAACTGATAAAGGTAGTGAAGCTAGTTATACTGTTTCGTTACCAGCAGCAGCCCCTACAGCGAACCAGATATTAAAAGCTAATGCTTCAACACCGACTAACTTAGAGTGGGTAACTGATACTGGTGGAAATTCAACAAGCAGCACTATTGCAGATGAAAGTACCGATACTACTTGTTTTCCATTGTTTGCAACAGCAGCAACAGGAGACTTAGGATTAAAGTCAGGATCTAATCTTACATTTAACTCTGCAAATGGTACTTTAGGAGCTACTATCTTTAGTGGATCGGGTGCAAGTTTAACTAACTTACCATCTTCTGCATTAACTGGTGCGTTACCAGCTATAGATGGATCAGCATTAACAGGAATATCGGCTGGTGCTACAGGTGGAGGAAGTGACGAAGTTTTTGTTGAGACAGGCCAAACAGTTACAACTTCTTATACTTTAAGTACCAATAAAAATGCGGTTACTGTAAGTCCTACAATAAATAACGGAGTCGTGATAACAGTGCCAACTGGCGCAACTCTTGTTATCCTTTAATTATGGCAGTAATCATCAACGGAAGCGGAACAATTACAGGTCTTGCAGCAGGGGGATTGCCTGATGGAATAATACAAACTGCTGATCTTGCAGATGACGCAGTTACAATAGCTAAATTATCAGCAACAGGAACAGCATCAGGTTCTACATTTTTAAGAGGGGATGGTGCGTTTGCAGAAGCAGGGGGAGGTAAAATTTTAAAAGCAGAGTATGGTCAAAATACAACTGGTTACTCTACAAATAGTAATCACCCACAAGATGCCTTTAGTTTTACATTTACCCCTACAAGTGCTACTAGCCAAATAATTATCACTATAAGTATTCCTGTTAGTTTAAATATTCACACATCAATACAACTTTATGGAAGGTTTACTTTAGCTAAAAATGATAATACCCAGTTAGCTGGTGCTGTCCTTTCACAGCAACACGATTATATGAACAGACATTCAAGTGGTCATGCTCCTACTTGTAGCGACCATATAACAATGGTTGGGAAAGATACCCCCGGCTCAACTTCGGAACAGACTTATAAAATTAGGTATGGAAGGGTAAGTGGCTACTCTCACAGAGTTGCTATTTTAGACGAAGCAGTTGGAAGTCCTTATGGTTCTATGTGGTCTATTTTTGAATTTGAATAATGAAAAAAATTTATACTATTTATGATGCAGCCGAAAGCCTAAGACCCGGAAAAGGTTATAACTGTCGTGGTGGTGTATGGACTTGGGAAACAGGAGTAACTGCACCTACACAATCTGAACTTGATGCAGAAGTCTTAAGATTACAAGCAATAGAAGATGCTTTGGAATGGTCAAGAAATAGAGCCGAAGAATATCCAAAATTTGAAGATCAATTCGACCAGATATATCATGAAGGAATAGATGCTTGGAAGGCTACAATTAAAGCAACTAAAGACAAATACCCTAAACCATGAGCCAAATTAAATTAGTACATACAGGAGGAAATGGAGTAATAATAGCTGCTCCAAGTTCAAACCCTGCATCAGACCGAACTCTTACATTGCCGGGGGATGCAGATGGAACAGTTCTTTCTTCTGCCAGTACTTTAGATGCCACCAAACTTAGCGGTGCTTTGCCTGCTATTAGCGGAGCAAATTTAACAGGCATATCTTCTGGTTTGAGTTTTGCATTATGGAGAATGAATACTGGTTTTACTGCGCCTGCTGACCCTATTGTAAATTGGGGCGCAAATAATAATAATTGTACTCTTACTGAAAGTAGTGGAATTTTTACATTTCCATCAACAGGTTTTTGGTCAATTATGATGCAAATGTATGGATATAAAAATAGCGATCAAGATAATATTGAACTTCATATAATGACAACTTCAAACAATAGTAGTTACAGTACAAAATCTCATGCTTATTCTCATATGAATAATGATGATGGTGGTAATTTATATACTTCTATTCAAGCTAGTCATATATTTGATGTGACAGACACATCTAATTGTAAAGTAAAATTTAAAACTATTAATAATAGTGTTAATTGGGTTGGACAAGCTGGACAGAATGATTCATACGCAATCTTTATAAGATTAGGAGATACATAATGCGACCTTCACACATTGAACATTATTTAATGACAGTAAGATCAGGTTGTTGGTTTGGCTGGAGTGACCCAGAAAATAAAATTTATGCAAACCTAATAGTGCATGATGGAGGTTCTAAACCTACCGAATCAGATTGCACAACTGGTCTTGCAGCTTTGCAAACAGCTTGGGATTTAGAATATGACAGTTATAAGTCAAAAAGAAGGGCAGCTTATCCTAGTCAACGAGAACAATTTGATATGCAATATTGGGATCAGGTAAATGGTACAACGACATGGAAAGATGCTATTGCTAAAATAAAATCAGATTATCCAAAACCTAGTTAAGTATGAGCAGACTTATAACTAACTCGATACGATCCACTTCTGCTTCAGCAGATGCGATTACTTTTGATGGATCAGGAAATGCAACTTTCCCTGCAAATATAACGTGTTCGGGAACAGCAACTGGATTTGGTGGTGGTAAATTTGCTAGTTATGCAATTATATCTGATACAAAAGCCTCAAACACAAACGGAGGCACATTTACAAATGGTGCTTGGAGAACAAGGGATTTACAAACTGAAAATGCTGATGCAGATGGTATTGTTTCTATATCAAGTAATCAGTTTACTTTACAAGCTGGAAGTTATTTAATTAAATTCCAATCTACTGGATTTAAGGTGGATAGGCATATAACTAGACTTCGTGATATAACTAATAGTGCTAATAAAGGGTATGGCATATCAGCGCTTGCAAATGTATCTTCAGATTCCACTACTACTTCAGCTGGTATGGCTAAAGTAACAATTAGTGGTGCAACTGTTTATGAAATACAACACGCTTGTCAAACTACTAAAAGTGCAAATGGAATGGGTACCTTCAATTATATCGACACTTCTGGATCATACACCGATAATACCGAACCTAGCTCTGTTTTTACAATCGTAGAAATATATAAGGAGTCATAATTATGGCAATTAATTCAGACACAGATATTAATTTAGCTTTATTACAGCTAGGAAAAACTGCTAATAGTTATAGGTTAGATCAATCAATACCTCCACATAAAATTATTGAGTGGGATTCTGCTAATAGTGATTCACAACCAACTGATGACGAACTTAATTCAGCTTATACAGTGTGGAAAGCAGCAGAAGAATATAAAGAGAAAAGAACATTTAGTGGTTCAACAACCTACGCACCAACAGGCGAGCAAATGGCAATGATTTACGATGATATTATTGCTGGTAAACTAGATGCAACAGGTAGCTTTGCTATTCACAACAAAGCAGTTAAAGACGCTAACCCAAAACCATAATGACAAATCCACTAGACGCACTTATCAAAAAATACGAGGAACAACTCGTAATGATACAAAAACAAAAAGAAGAAGCAAAAAATGCTTATGATATTGCTTGTAAAAATGAGGACAGGTATCAAGGTGCAATATTAGGTGTTAAAGATGCACAGGCACAATTATTATCAACAGAAAATCAAAAAGAAGAGATAAAACCTTCTGATGCTAAAGCTAAAAGTTAATTAGATTTATCTTGCATCTGCCTTGTCATTATCCCCATAGTGACGTAAAGAGGTGCTAATGCACATAATCCGCAAAAGGTTATAATTGTAAAAGGTACTAACGCACGAAGAAGGGCTGATCTCATGGCAAAAATTTCTCAAATATTATCTATTTTAAGTTTTATCATTAGCGCGTCAATGTTGGGCGCAGGGGTCTATGGTTACATGATGGTAACAAGTGATGAGTTTAAAGAAAAAATGATTCAACAAGTTATTGAAAAAATACCCTTGCCAGAAATGCCAAAAATGCCAAAAACAACAGGCGGTGTTTCCCCTTTTAAAATCTAAATGGAAATAAGGGAAATATTTATTCCCAATATAGATATTCCTGAACCTATCCATATTGAACCGCCAATCGTTGTTGATACGCCTTTAACGATTGATATGGGCGTTCCTGTAATTGATGCGCCTTGCGCTGTTGTACGCGATTCTGTAACAGGTGGGAGCGATCATTTTAATAATGACCCCGATGGTAATGTCGCTTTATGTGATGCGACAGCGCCATTTTATTTTGCGCCTGATTATTCGCCATCTGCAAAAATAGTTACGCCAAAACAAAACACCAAAACAGAAGCGCCAGAAATTCCTGATATAAAAACGCCAGAAATTCCAAAACCAAAAGAAAATAATAATAATAACGTAATCGAAGAGAAGGAAATTGATTGCCCTGCGAAAAACCAACAATTCAGGCTAAACGATGTAAGAAATGCAAAAGCACAAGAAAAGGTTGTCGGGTTTGAAGTAATAGATGGAAAATGTGTTGAGATATGGGCGAAAACTGATTTTGTCGATAAATACCTCCCCTCGTCTTCCGTAGTTGCAACGACCTTAGTAGTAACTATTGTCGCAACGTCCGCCGCTACTGCTACGCCTTTTTTAACTAGACTTCTAAAGCCAATATTTAAACAACTTATAAATCGCGCAAAAAAACTTATCGGTAGAAAGTCAGGTACAAAATTTAATTCTTCTTCTCGCTTGAAGAAACAGAAACTTCTTTCAAAGAATGTTGATGATTAATTAAAGTATTACTTGGATTTGTTAATTGAACATCTTCGCATAATTTATAATATTTTGACGATTTTTTAAAATTATAACCCTTGGATAAAAGATCGCCGCACGTTTTTAAGCGTCCGAGTTCTAGCGCGTACATATTGTCGTTCACTCTTGCCTGTATTAAATCAGATTGTCTTTGTTGCGCTTCGCGGCATAATTTAACCGCCTTACGATCAAGTGAAATATTCCAAGATAAACTGATTCCCGGCGAAATATTATATGTATCTTTTTGCGCTGTTCTTATTGTTTTATATCCAATAATTTGGCCGGGGTTGTCAGGGTCGCCATCGCCTATTGTCACGCCGTTTGCATCTGTCGCGCCTTCTGTATCTTTTACTGAATAGATTGGATCTAAATAAAAATCTTGATAAGGTTTTGTAAATGATGCCGATGAAGTTACAAATGGCTGAATTACTAAAGTATCAGATTGACAGACTACAGTTTGACCGCCGACTTGATTTTGAAATTGTCTTGTCGGCATATTCATTACGCCTAAATTTGTGACCGAACCAGAACTATTACTGACTGGATTATTTGTCATATTGGTATTTGCATAACTTGGAAACTGGACAGAAAAAAATAATATTGCGCTTGCGATCTTAAATTTTTTTATCATTGCGTAAACGTACTTGTCGATTCTGTAACGCTTTGGACATCAATAGTCCGATCTATATGGACATAAGAATTTAGACCCGGCCCAATATACGATTCGTGAAATTGCGTTGCCGCGCCTGCCGTTGATTGCTTCCATGCGGGCTTTGTTGTTAAATTTATTCCTGTTGTTGTAGATGTAACGCCGTTAATTGTTTGAGTAGCCCCTGCAATCGCTTCAGGGCTTATCGTTCCGCCTGCCGTGACCGCTTCGACATTGGTTCCGCCTGTTGTGTACTGGTACCCCGTAGAATAAGAATAAGATTGAATTATTTCCCGTGTTGATTGTGAACTTGTTGTTCGTGAAATAGAACTTCCAGCAGAAAAATTTGGAATTACGGGGATAGCAAAACAGGGCGAACTGGACAGTAAAAAAAGGCTTATAAATAAGCGCCGCATTATTCGATTTCGATAGAACTTGTAATTGAACCTGTTACACTTGAACCCGCTGCGCCGGGGCTTAATGTTATAGTTCCGCCTGCTACTGAAGTTATTCCGATTGATTGCCCTGTATTAGAACCGCCTGAATATGTGATTGTGTCGCCTGTTACTGGTAAAGAAGAAACAATTCCAGAAGAAACACTTGCTGATGTAGTAACCGCATCGCCTTGAACGAATGATTCTGAAAAACTTGTTGCCGCCCCTGCCGTGGTTTGAGTGTAAGACCCTGTTCCGTGAGTTGCGGCCACGCCTGTCAATACTGAACTGTTATCTAGTGCAGGCGAATCAAGATGCCCCATTGTTCCCGCTGTTATCCCTGTTGAACTCATTGAATAAGTTGACCCGATTCGTTTCGCTTGAGAATAGCTTCCATCGACAACACCTTGAGCCGATGCCGTTATTTTGTGGATATAGCCTGCTTGTAAGGGCAAAGGAAGCAAAAATAGTACAAAAAATAATTTTTTCATTTGATACCTACTTTCGAGTTTTTGTTGTCTACTATATTAACTTTACCTTGTAACTTTTTTTTGTCATTATTCTTACTTTTAAGGTCAATTCCGAATTGCGTAAGGACGCCAGAAAGCAAGCCTGCGGCAAAGGTCGTATCAATTTGTCTTACGGGATTCGGGTTGTAGTATGACCATGAAATGACCGCCAAAGACCACCCAAGAACCACAAGCTGAACAAAAGTTGCAACAATATTCGGCCTTTGTTTTTCTTCTTCTAGTTCTTCCATAAAAAGACCTTTTTGCTAAAACTAGCAAACTTGTCTACAGTTGGGAAGAATATATTACAAAAAATGATTCGATTTATCAAGCCAATACTGAAGTTCTTCGTCAAATCAAACGCGGTAAAATCTCTTGTCGTTGGATTGCTTGAAGATTATGCAAAGTCCACAGAAACAGACATTGATGACGAAATAGTTAAGTTGGTTAAGGAAAAGTTATGGCCTGTAACATAAGTTTAAGTTATGTTAAGGATAAGGCGTCAGGTGGTCGATGCCTTCTCTGCAAAAAATGGGCTAACTAATTCCCCAAAAGTTAGCCTATTTCAACTATAGGAGGGTTTCTTGCTATGGCTTGGGATGATTGGCTTACCATAACAGAAACGATTGAAGATCAGCTTTATCTTGAGATTCAGGCGCGGATGTTAGCCGAAATTACTGACTTTGAATACTTGCTAGATGTCGCTGTAAATTATCAACGGCAAAATTGGCAAAAAGATGAGATCATCAAAAATTGCATTGCAAAAATTGGCGATCTCGAAACAGAATTAATTAAGATAAGTCTTAAAAAAGAAAAAGACGATAATAATTCAAAAATTAAAAAGGCATATCATCGTTCTGAATAGGCTCAATAAAGTTTAGATTTATATTTCCAAAACATCCATATCTGCCTTCTTTGGCTTTTGCGTTGATGTAGATACCATCAACTTCAACTTCTTCTTTTTTGTCATAATCCCAGACTTTACCTTTTTTTGATTTTGTATCGACCATCTTCATAACTTCTTCACAGAAGGCGGGAACAGATTCAGAAGGAATAAACAGCGACATTTTTTGCGGATATTTGTCTTGGTCTTCATATTCGTTTTCACTTGTAGAAAACTTGATTGGATAAGGTAGGGCGGCTTTAAATGAATCAGGCATGATTAAAATGTTGGAATAAAAGTTGTTTAAAAAGATCAGAAAGCGAAATTTTGTTTTTTTCGCAATAATCTCGTATTAGGGTGGCTTGCGTATCATCGGTTCTAAAATAAAATTTGTTGCGGTTGTAATAAGAATTGCGGCGTGATCGTAATTGAGCAATGATTTCTTCGCCTGATTTTGTGGCCTGTTCTTCGGTCATTAATCATCTTTATACTTTTCAACAGCTTGGCGTAAAAATCTGCCATGTTCAGATAATGTAATATTTTCAGGACGTACTTTATCTACTTTTAATTTAAAATATTCTTTAAAATCTTTCAGTATTTGTTCTTGATGCCCTGAATCTCTTATGTCTTGGCAAATCAAATCTCTTGCCATCGGGTTGATTGGTTCAGGGATAAGATAATCTTTTTCGGGTTCTTGATTCGGTTTTGTCGGTGTTCTTACAACATCGTTATTTTCTGGCGGTTTTTCAGCTTTTTCTTCTTTCTTTGCATCTTCTACTTCAAGACCCGCCCATAATTCAAAGGCATCGCCGAAAGAATAACAGCCACAGGCGCAAAGACATCTTCGATGCGCTTTCTGAATATCAGTTGTCGAAATTTCATTGTATGGAATACCTTTGTTCCAATTATTAGTTATTGAGTAAACATACAAAGGCAATTTAATTCCTGTTTCTACGTTCTGAAAATAGCCCATTATGTAGCCTGTATTATCAGGAGCCATCCAAACAAGTTGGCCGTTTGGGTCAGGTTCTAAAGCAAAAAACCAGTTTGGCGCGTTTTCTCTTATTCTTTGCGCTGTTTTCGCCCAAGAGCAATAAGGGACTTTGCCTTTGTAGTAAAGATCGTCTTTTGTAATAAGACCGCCCAGATTTGGGATTTCGATTGGTTTTGTTTGGTTTTCCATAATAAAAAATTAAAAATAGCACCTAAACGAAAACTCTTACCTTAATCGTTTAGGCGTCTACATTTATTAGTCTACCAATTTATTCAGGTTTGTCAAAAGTTTTTACATTTATATTTGCGCCAACGTGTTCAAATCGTTTTGCATAGCGTTTCAATGCTTGCAAACAAACAACAAGAGAATCATCCGCAAGAACAGTTCCGCCAGATGTAACAGATAGAGCGTCAAGAGTACTTCTTGTTAATTTATCAACATCCCCTGTTGTTTTGCTAGTGCAGAAAAAAGGCGCATTATTTTTTAAGATTTCTGCATTTTTACCCGTTCCAAAATGGCTCTTAGGGCGCGGCATTATAAATTCAATAGAAACTTGCACGGGTTCATTGAACGGGTTGCCTGCAAACGCTTCAAGGGCCGCATGAATAATATCCTGACGCCAAGGCTTGACCCTTTTGCTTGATTCCATCAAACCGCCGTATCTTGTTAAAGTTTTTGAACCCTGCGGCGCGGGTAAACCTACAACACGAAATTCAAGTTCTTTCATTTTTTCTTTTTGCTTGCACCTTTGCAAATAGCCATCAAAAAAAGTTCAACGTGAAAATCTTTCCAATCTTTAAGGTCATCAGGGAGATTAACAATAATCCTAAAACAATTTGTTTTTTGCCAATCTTGAAGATCGCGTTTGTCGATACTTTTGCAAATTTGCTCTTTCCAATCTGTCATTGTTATTTGCATTTAAAATCCCCCCTGTTCAGAATCAAATCTTTTCCACGCCTGCGACCACGCATAAGCGCAATCAATCGTGTGTTGATCTTCGCCAACAATACATTTGTTCGGCTTCGCCCAGATTGTTTTGCATACATCAGGAATTATTTGATGATGTTCTGCAAGCGCTTCAAGATAGCTTCCCATCTGCGCGTCTGTTGAATAAGGTTTGGCATACTTTTGCGATTGTGTTTTAAGATCAATCAACATAAGTTTTTGCGATTTGTTGTCATAGCCCAGAAGATCAAGTTGACCGCCGACAGATTTTTCAAGATCGCAAAGCATATATTCAACCGCCCACGGCTCAAAATCTTCCCATAATTCCAAATCCATTAAAGGCTTAATCCAATCTTCATAGTCGCCCATTTCGATTTTATCATTGCCGAGCATCCGTTGTTGCAAAGCATAATGCGCTGTTTCGCCCCTTGGTTGCCATTTGTGGCGATAGCGTTCAATGTTTTCTAATTGTTCAGGCGTTTTTGTATTACAAACTTGAGTTGTTGAAAATGCAAGCTGTTCGCCTGTCGGTTCCCAGATGTATTTGTGGGTTTTTTCTATCCTTGCGATAGGTAGCGGCTGTAGTAATTTTTTCATGCCACCGACATCCCGTAAGGCGTCACAAAATATATCCTTGCTGTTCGGCCACTTCGCGTAGGGCGTCTTAAAGGTTTTGCTGTTGATGAATCGAAACGATGCTGTAGGAACGCGGGTTGACATTTAGATAAGTCATTTAAGCGGGCGGAAGCTGTTTGATGCTTCATCCCCAGAATTTCTTCTACCTGATCGCACGTCAATCCCTCTTCATGACTTCTTACACATCTTAAGACTTCAAGACACATCCCGTTGATTTTGTCTTTTATAGAGTCAGCGGCGTCTTTTGATGTTTCTGTTTCATTGCTCGGTGCAACTGGATAATTGAAAAGTGGTAAGTCGTTAGTTTCCATTTGTTTTTGTTGGTTGGCTTTGTTTCCAGTATTTGATAAGCAGTTCTAGTTCTGCTATGCGAGTTTTTGCGTTTTGAATTTTCTCGGCTGTTTTCATGTCGGGTAATCTTTTGGGTCGATAACTTCAACACGTTCTTCAGGTTCATTTGATCGGGCAAGGTTTCGATGTTTTACGCCCTGATAACCTTTTGGGAATCGTGATTTTGCATTGTTGCAATCGTCTTCCACAGTTTGCCATCCGTCCGTTTTCTTGTCGAGATCGGTCAGCGTCCACATTTTGCGGTCAGGGTTTGCAGGGTTCGGCTTTTGTAATCCCGCTTTTAAGGTTCTAACTAATGAACCTAAATCAACTAATCTTTCCATTTTGGATAACCCCCTTTACTCATAAAATCATCAAAGATTTTTTTTAAATCTTCGCCATAAATTTCATCAATAGCGTTCCAAAGATAAAGAGGTAAATTTGGAAGTAATGGGTCATATTCAACCAACATTCCAATATCTGCTATTGTTCCGTAAACTTGAGAATCGCCGTCATTTTTAAAATTTACAGAAAATCTTGGAATAGGCATACCAAAATCTTCGCGTTCTAAAAATACGCTGACTTTGTTTGATGGGCTGTGAAGTAAATTCATTTTGCACCCCCTTTTGCATCGTCATTGTATTTAAGTTCATTTTTAACTTTAATTTGCGGCCAATCAAGATCGCTTGCTTTAAATACTCTTGATTGTGGGTGTTTTACACTTATTTCTTCTTTTTGCCCAAATTTATTATTGTTAGGTTTATAAACGTCTTTATAACCCCCGATAATTGCCATTTCTAGCGATTTAATTTGATCGTCAAGGCTAAATGACCTTAATGTATTAAAAATACGATTGGCGACCTTCTGACTACAGGTAGCTTTTTTCTTATGTCTAATAGGCCACCATTCAACAATTAAATCCGCATGTCTTTGTAAATCGTCAGGAATTAATTCTTTTTTGATCTTTGGAGAAGAAAAAGGGTCAATTTTTTTCTTTTCCTTATTCTTATTAATAGATTCTATATTAGAGAATTTATCTGCGCTCTCTTGTTTTTTTTCTTTTGTTTTTTCTGGCGAACTTTGTTCGCTTGATAAATTCAGGGTAGCATATGGTGTCAACCCCTTTGATGCTCGAAAAAGCATATCATTGATAAAAGTAGCCATAGTCTGATGTTCTGGTTTAATTGGTTCTAAAAGAGCGACAATTTGTGGCTTGATTTGTACACGAATTGGTTTGTTTGTGGTCATAATTGGTTTAATTCATCCATAGAATGGCATAAAATGGCAGAGTGTCAATATCCAATATTTAATATTTGTTCATATTCTCATCATTGAAATTACAACGATGTTTTTTAAGATCGACTTCGACCCATTCTTTGCCATTAAAAACAATCCATAATTGCCTTTTATGGTCAAATTCAGTTCGACCCGCTTTTGAATTTTCTGGGTCTTTCATTCGACCTCATATTTTTTTGTAGCTTCTTCTTCAAACTTATCGCGTAAAAAATGCGATAAGCATTTTCCTTCGATGATTGCCCGCGTTTTAAGTTCTTTCTTTGTTGCGGGCTTTACTAGAACTTGAATAAGTTCTGAATATTTGTTTTCGGGTTCTGTTCCCTTTTCTCTATTAGCCATTTACTGAACCTCCTGTAATGATTGTTTGATCGCTTCAAGTTCTGCAATCTGACTTCTAAGTTTTTTTACTTCTGCAAGTTTTTCTTTCAGAATTTGTTTTCTACCTGATAAACGCTGATTGTTTTCCCAGATAGCTTTTTTTGTAAAATCACCCATTGTTTTTCCTCCATTGTGGGTTGAATGGTCTAGCTTGCTTGAAAATATCTAGGACATCTTCTCGCTGTTGTTTTGTGAATCTATCTCTGAAGTCTGTTCCAAAATAGATTGTGTTATCGAGGGCAAGATATAAAGCTGTTGCCTGATCGGGTGTAAGGTTTAGTTTTAAGCCGTCCATTGTTTAGTCCTCCTTAAAAGTCGATTGCCATTGCTTGAGCAATGTGCTTAAGAAAGTGGTGAAGATCACCATTTAAACAATCAATCTGTCTGATGATCGCTTCGATCTTTTTAGCTTCAACGCCTTGAGTTCTCTTGATCTTGGCGATAACCATATCAGTTTCAATAAAATTCATTGTTCCGTTAGGAGCAGCAATTTCATAAACTTGATTATCAAGCTGTTTTTCGTTGAAGTAGCGATTGAAAAAAGTGTTCATTGGTTTAATTCGTTTGCTTACATTTCTATTATAATAGAATTAAATAGATATGTCAACTATTAAATAAAAAAAAGGGGCTGATTATTCAGCCCAAGGGTCATTTGTTATTTCCGCGACTTCGGTGTAAATTTCAATTCCATCTTTGGGGTCTGTATGCCAGTTTTCAGCAACCTTGATTTGTTTTTGCATTAGATCAGGTCTACCACACCAGACTTGGAACCAATGGCGTCTGTTTGCGCCTGTATCGCCTTTGTAAAATGCCCTTACAACGTGTGTGTAGGTTCTTGCTGTTTTTCTTGTTACTTGATCGCCGTTTGGAAATGTGGCGGTGATTGTTCTTGTTTTAGCCATTTTGGTTTGTTTTGTTTGGTACACTTTAATTATAATATAATTGAATGGATATGTCAACAGGCTTAATTAAAAGCCTGTCAAAAACTTGTATTTGTCTCCGCAAATTCCTTTGCCTGTTTCAATCGGCCATTCAACGCGCCAAGGAACTTCGTTCCCCTCTTCATCACGTTCAACTTCATTATCTGCGGGAGTAGTAATTCTTTCTACCCAAACATAACCATCACGCGCGGGACGATTCATTTCAGCATCGTCAAGGACTCTTGCCTTAAAACAATTACCGCAATGCTCAAATCCGATTGCGCCTTCACACCAAACTATTTTTTGAGTTCTCATAATTCCTCCTTAAGAACAATTCTATTATAATATAATTAAATAGTATTGTCAACAATCTGAGGAATTTTATTCAATTTAACTGTTCTGAATTTTCTGAACCTTTTGCCTTCAATCTCCCGAAACATTTCAACCTCGGTTACAACTTCCCGAAATTCGGTCTTGCCTTCAAATGTTCCTACCCTTAAAAAATAATCAGACTGATCTTTGATCGGATAAAAGTCAACCTGATATGAGCCACACGGCGATAATAAACTTGGCGTGTTATTCATCGAAATCAAAATCCTCCTCTTGTTGTTTGTGATTAAAAAATTTATCATCTTCATCCCCGATTTGTTCGCGGATTGCCTGCGCTTCTCTTTGACTATCAAGCGCGGCTTGATGATTGATCATAAAACTATCCATTTAATTTACGTCCCCTTCCGATGTCTGTTAAGTGATCGTCTAATTTGTGGCATATAGTTTCGTTTTCTTCCATAGCTCTTTCATGTCTTAAAATCATTTCGATTTTGTTTTCTTCAGCAAACTTTGTTCGTTTGATATATTCAAGTGTTTCTCTCATTTTTTTGTAATCGTCATTAAGAAGATTAATCAAATGATGTGTTTGTCTTTTTGTTAAGTCTGTTTCGATTTTCATTTGTTTGATTGGTTTGCTTACAACTTAATTATAATAGAATTAAATAGATATGTCAACTGTTTTGAAAACTAATTCTTTTGTTCCTCTGATTTCCCATCTGCTGAAGTGCTGAATATCTGTATTGGCTGCGATCAATGCGTCAGCATATCTTGTTGCCAATGCTTCAGCATATCCGCCATCCATAAATCTTTGAACAATTTGTTTTTGTGTGAACCACTTTCCGCAATCCATTGCGGCAAATATTCCTTGAATAACTCTTTTTGCTCTTGGTCTTTCAAAGTTCATTGGTTTGTTTTGTTTGATTCAATTTAATCCTAATATAATTAATTAAGTTTGTCAACTACCCCTCTTTCGATTTCTCCAATGTTGCAGTTCAAGATCAAATCTTGCAAGCATTATCATTTGTTCTTCTTTTGTATATTGCGCCAAGATATGAGCCTGTTCACTTCCGCTGAATTTCTTCAACAACCACGGCTCTTGAAAAAATAATTGTTTTTGCATCTTTATTAAACATTCGAGAACAGCATCGCGTTGTTCATCGGTCATGTTTTCTGTAATGCGTAAAAACTGTTGTTCAGCTTTGCGAGAATTTTCTTCATCCCCGCTTGAAAATTTATATCTTTTCATTTATATTTATCCTCCCATTCGTTATATTCTTCACGCAAAAAACCATCAGAATTTGCACCTTCGCGGACAGCTGCAAGCGCCGCATCCCGAACATTTTCTTCAACCATTTCTGCAAGTACTTTTAAACTTTTTAAAGAATCAATCTTGCGTTCAACCTGTGAAAGTCTTTTTGATGCGTTTTCGTAACCATCTTGCAAGTCTCGCGTTGCTTCCTGTAGTTCCCCATCTGCAATAATCTTTTGCGCGTGATTAATACGATTAATAGGGGCGTTTTTTAAATGCTCAGTTTGTCTAGCAATACGCCCACCAATAACCAAAGAAAGTAATTGATTTAATGCCTTCAGTTGTTCCTGATCTTTCATTCGTCCTCCGAAAAAATAAGGGTTACAGTTTTGTCGGTGCTTGATTTTTCATCGACATCCCAATCAAAGGGACATTTGTTATCAAGCAACCATTGATAAAGTTTTGATCTATCTAATCTCATAATGAATTAACCCCTTTGATAATTGGTCTAACATAAAATCTATGTTCTTTAGATTCAGGAATTTTTATCTTTTCTAATTCAACTATTTCTGGTTCATGTATAACAACTTTTTTCTTTTTAATATGGATAGTCCAAGAAAATCTGTTTTGAAAAATTCCATCCTTCAAATGATCTGCAAACAATCTTCCCTTTAAAGTGTTGCCCGCTTTACAGGCTTCACATCTGTTTTTTGGATAATGTTGACATTTTTTAGTTACATCGCATACCGCGTAATAATTAACCCAATGTATTTTGTAGCCGTTGTTCCTAATACCTAAAGTCGTACAAGAACCGCGCCACGCGTAAGTTCTGCCGCCTTTTCTATCCATCCAAGAATAATAGGCTTTTGAACCAAAATTAACTTCAGGTACTATTTCAGGAACTATATAATCTGGAACAGGTAATTTATGAAATTTATAAATACCGCGTAATTCTTCCCTTTCTTCATCAATGTATTTTTGTGTTCTTCTTCCCTGTTCTTCTTCCCATGCAAGACGTTGCCATTTTTCGTCTTTTGTCGGGGTAGTTGTAAGCCTTGCCGAGCCAGTATTAAAAGTTATGTAACCTGATGTATTAAAAGATGATGTCATTGCGCAACCTCCTCTACCATTTCACAAATAATTCCCCTTAAGATATTTCTTTTGGCGAATTTTTGTTCATCCGTTCCGTGAAAAACATTATGTTTTGAGTCTGTTTCAATAGCTTCAACAAGTGCTTCTTTTGGTGTTCTTCCGCAACATATCGCCGCGGAACATCCATCGTCACTTACTCTTGCGAAGCATACTTCCGTTCCGTCATCCATAACTGAACGTGAATAATTGAATCTGCAAAACATATCGTCTTGCTTTTCAAGCGGAACATGAATTTCAATCAATCTTCCGCGTTTGTCTGTTTTGGTTTGGTATTTCATTGCAATACCTCGCAAGCCGCTTGAACACCCGCCGCACAATCGTTACGGGTCATATCGGTCAACGCCCCATCGAATCCTAAATAAAAGATCCCTGTTGCACACATAACCATAAAGAAATTTGTCATTGATATATCCTCCTTAAACCATTGCGGTGTGAAAGAAATCTGTCTCATAAAAGTGACATTTTTCAGTAGTGTTTGCTTTAGCAAGAGTCATTTTGCCATAACGAACATGGTCATAAATTTTTTGCTGCAACTTGTAAAACTTAGCGTTTTCATCTGTTGGATTGTTTGCAAAAATTTGAATTGCCAATTCATAATTGGTTTTTGCTTTTTCTAAATCTGTCATTTGGTTTAGTTTGTTTGATAACAATTTAATTATAATAAAATTAAAATGTAATGTCAACCCTATAATTCATGTTATATATTAAGGGCATGGCTAAAAAGGCAACTAATATCGAAATTGATAGACGTAT
>VTLG01007833.1_pt1 | contig 26100 bp, 38 predicted proteins | sample 4694571 | NCBI WGS metagenome assembly VTLG01 (sample SAMN12604809, study PRJNA352737) | marine metagenome | biome: ENVO:00000447; feature: ENVO:00000209|ENVO:00000569|ENVO:01000036; material: ENVO:00002151; isolation source: viral sequences binned using virsorter ...
AGCTCTTCTTTGTCTTTTTATTATATTCATTGTGATACCTTTTGTAATTTGTCATTATTTCAATCCATTCATCTTTTCCCAAACTAGTTAATTGTCTAGCTCTTGGGTCAAACATATTGTATTGTCCACCTCTTTGTACTTTAATAAATTGATTGAACATATTTTCTGTTATTTGTAATCCCATTGTATTTCCTTTTTTGTTAAAATAAACTTATAATCTCTTTTAAACTTTCAATTAAAACAATAATTAATCCTATACCAGATATAGTGCCAAGTATAATTATTGAACCAAACATTATATTTTTTAAGTATTTCATTGTATTTTCCTTGTTAGTATTTGTTCAAATATTGATATGTCCATATGCTATCCACTTATACACCGAGCTCTACTAATTAATGATTTCGTGGATAATGATAAAGATGCTAGTACTAGTAGGTAACATCACCATATCAATACTTTTATGTATCCGTTATCTCTTTCAGGCTATGAGATGCTAGTAGCACGGCTTTCGGTTCATAACTAGCAGTGTGTTGTCAATAGATTAGAGCCATTACACATCCTATCAACATGGATATGTCTAATCTAAATTCTAAGGACTTGGCTTAGGCGTTTATTCGCTGTCTGCTAAGATGACTGCACAGAACAACCAAGCCCTTATATATATTAATATCTGCGATAACGAGTGTGATTCCAAGTTGCTTCTTCTAAATCTTCTAGTTTTTCTTCTAACAATTCATATTCTTCAATAAGTGCAAACCATTTGTATAATGTATATATATTAAAGAGAAATAAAAACATTGTTAAAAATATTGTAAGTATTACTACTATGAATGGTAAGTCTATTAAGTCAGTCATTATGTGTTCCTTTCGTAAAGTTATTGCCCAAGTGATATAAAATATAGTATATATATGTGTATGTGTAAGTCTATCTATGTATAGTATTATTAAAGGAGAGACGATAATAACCTATTTATTTAGACAGACAAACACATAACACAACAATAAAGTAGTAAGCCGAAGCCTACTACGTTAACGAACCAAGTTTAACTGGTTGTTCTTCTGGGTCTTGCCATACTGGTGCCCAACCTCTTTGCAAACATATATCATTAAGCAACTTTAAATGTGCTTGGAATGATTGAACAACTTGATATTTGCCAGGTACTTCAACACCAAATGCTTGTATCCATTGTTTCTTCATCGGTGCTTTAGCATGAGCATTAATCATTGCTCTCATTGTTTCAGCAGCTTCCGCTCTGATGTCAGCTTCAGTCAACTGACCTTTTTGTTCTAGTGCCATGTGGCCTCCTTTGTTTCTTTTATTTAATCCAATTAAATTTATAAAATTCAAAAATAACTAAAATTCGCTATGCGAAAACCCCCGATAAGGGGGTAGGTAGGTAAAAAAGGATGTCTATCAAAATGGTATAATTTTTTCCTAAACCACTTGGGCAAAAACAATTTGACTATTATTTGTGTGAGTTGTACCTTTGAGGGTGGTTAGGGAGGGAATATAAATAGGTGTAAATTTTAGGAGGCTACATTAAATACATATTACCATATCAAAATAATAATGTTTCAGTATCTAATTATGTAATACCATATAATATAAATTATAGTATTACAGGTTATAATATATCTATATTCTTATATGGCCGAACTAATTGAAGAACTAGATAGATTACCTAGAGCAGAACAAGAGTTTATATTAGGTAATCTAATGAATGATTATAGTCCTATATCTGTTGATGGAACTGTATATATGATACCTCTTAAAGTAAATGAATTAATAGAAAATCTATTTACAGAAGTTCAAGATTTACGGCATGGAAAAGAAATTAATCAAGAATAAACCACATTACGTTTACGACAATATAGAAGAGTTTCGTGAACATCATCCTAACACTATAGTTAAACCAGATTGGCGTAATGCCGATGAAAACGATTGGGTATATAGTGACGACAATAGAATTATACAATTATTAAAAGTAAGTAAATCAGTTAAACACCCTAATGATAGAAAAAACTATACATATGCAAAAGGTTGGGTTAGAACTGTTGTTGGTAGTTTTATAAATAGACATACTACTAAAATGGATACTGACTTTAGTCAACATGAAAATAGATATACATTTAGTAAAAAAATTAAAAATACTAAAGATAGAATTAAACAACGTAAAAAAGTAACACATAAAGAAAAAGAATTTGCGACTAATATAGTTGTAGGTATGGGTGCTGTTAATGCATATAAGAAAGCATATAATGAAATGTCAAGTTCTAATGCTAAAAAGAAAGCATCTATATTATTAAAGCAGGAAAGAGTTATGAAAGAAATAGAAAAATCAGTATTAGATACTGCAAAAGGATTAGGTATAGACCATGAGTATATACTTGGAAAGTTAAAACATTTAGCAGATTATAGTGAAGATGATAACATAATTTTACAATCTACTAAAGAACTAGGTAAGATAGTTGGTACTTCTGGTAATACTGTTAAACAAAAAGATGTAGGTTTACTTGGTGTATTTCAAGGGTTTTCTAATGATGAGTTGGAAGGTGCTACTAGACAATCTATAGGAAGCGGAGAAGAAAATAATGGCATCTCACAATAGTATTTTTAAAACTAAAAAAGAATATATAGAAGCTGTAAGAATTGCTAATGAGTATACTGTAAGATATGCAGCTGATTTATATGGAGTAAACGTAAGAACTATTCGTAAATGGAAAGATAAATATGGTCATGAAGTAAATTTACCTAACATAAAAGATGATTTTGAAATACAAGATTATGCTACTGGTTTAGAACCTATAGGTGAATTAATAGAAAATAGAGTAAAAAAGTTTAATTTAAAAAAGAAATCATATTCAGATAAAAATTTAATAAATGTAAAAATAAAATTAGACGGGCCAATAGGTATTGCACATTTTGGTGACCCACATATAGATGATGATGGTACAAATATAGGCGAACTATTAATGCACGCAGACCTTATTAGAAAAACACCAGCCTTATTTGCTGGGAATATAGGAGACAATCAAAACAATTGGATTGGTAGACTAGCAAGATTATATGGAGAACAATCTACATCTGCAAAAGAATCATGGAGATTAACTGAACATTTTATTACAAAAGTAAATTGGTTATATTTAGTAGGTGGTAATCATGATGCATGGAGTGGTAGTGGTGACCCATTAGAATGGATTGTTAGTCAAACAAATGCATTGTATAATAATGACGGTGTAAGATTAAATTTAATTTTTCCAAATGGTAAACAAGTAAGAATAAATGCAAGACATACATTTGCAGGTCATTCTATGTGGAATACTGCACATGGTTTATCTAAAGCAATACAAATGGGTTGGCGTGACCATGTACTTACAGCAGGTCATACTCATGTAAGTGGATACCAAGTATTAAAAGACCCTGCTACTGGTTTGGTTTCCCATGCACTTCGTATTGCATCTTATAAAGAAATAGATAGGTATGCAGAACAAAAAGGATTACCAGACCAAAATATATTTAAATGTCCAGTAACTATTATAGACCCACAATACGATGATGATGACTCAAGATTAATTACAACTATATTTGACCCATTTGAAGGTGCAGAGTATTTACATTGGAAAAGAAATAAAAAATGAACATTAATACGCAAAATGTAAATAAAGCAGAAGAAGCGTTACGACTTGCACACAAAGATTTAATATCTTTTGGTAAACTATTTTTATCTGATGACTTTATGCGTAGCGAAACACCATTCTTTCATTATGAAGTTGCTGATACTATAGATAATAAGAATATAAAACAAGTTGCTATAATTATACCTCGTGGTCATGGTAAAACTGTTTTAACCAAAGCTTCTATGTTAAAAGATTTTGTTTTTTGCAAAAAAGATGATTTTTTATTTTATGCATGGGTTTCTGCAACACAAAAATTATCTGTTGGTAATATGGATTATATTAAACACCATTTAGAATATAATGATAAAATTAAATATTATTTTGGTAGTTTAAGAGGAGTTAAGTGGACAGAAGAAGATATTGAACTTACAAATGGTTGTAAACTAATTAGTAAATCAAATGTATCTGGTATAAGAGGTGGTGCAAAACTACACAAACGATATGATTTAATTGTATTAGATGACTTTGAACATGAAGCAAATACCATAACTAGAGAAGCTAGAGAAAAAAATGCTAATCTTGTAACTGCAGTTGTATACCCTGCGTTAGAACCTCATACTGGTAGATTACGAGTAAATGGTACACCAGTACATTATGATTCATTTATCAACAACTTATTAACAAGTCACGATAAAGCTAAAAAAAATAATGAAAATTTTGCTTGGAATGTAATTACATATAAAGCAGTAACAGAAGATGGCAATGCATTGTGGTCATCTTTCTTCGGTAAAAAGAAGTTAGAAGAAAAGAAAAAGTTTTATCAAGACTCTGGTCAACCTCAAAAATATTTCCAAGAATATATGATGGAAGTAATGAGTGATGAAGATGCAGTATGGACTAGAGAACATATAAGTTATTGGGATGGATACTACAAACACGAAGATGATGTTAATTATATTGTAAAAGATGGTAATGATATACCAGTAAATGTATTTATCGGATGTGACCCTGCAACAGATATTGATACAAAACATGCTGACTATTCTGTTATTATGGTTATAGCAATAGATGTTAATAATGAATTATATGTATTAGAATATGAAAGACATAGAAGTGTGCCTACGATTGGAAGTAAGTCACCTAGTAATGGAGAAATCATAGGTAAAAAAGGTGTAGTAGATTATATATTAGAATTACATCAAAAATATAATTGTATATCTTCTACTGTTGAAGATGTTGCTATGAATCGTTCTATATTTCAAGCATTAAATGATGAAAGAAGAAGGTTAAATAGGTACGATATATCTGTTATTCCAGAGAAACCAGGCGGAACTAACAAAAGAAATCGCATTTATAGTGGACTTTCGGCTCGTTTTAGTACAGGAACGGTGCATTTAAGAAAAAATATGTTTGATTTGATTAACGAAATCATTACTTTTGGGCCTAAAATGGCTCACGATGATACAATTGAAAGTCTTTATTACTCACAATTGCATTCTTTTCCACCAAATATGAAAAAGGATAAAGATAAAAAGACTTGGAAAAAACAAAAGAAAAAAGCCAAAAGTTGGATTATTGCATAAACAACCTTAAAAAACAATATAAAGTTAAAACACATAATATGTTTGCTCCTTATTACATCTATGAATGTAGGGGGAGCGGAGAAAGAGGATTTATTTGATATGATTAATATATCGCAAATGAAGAATCTAGTTGCTGACACTTGCAGTAAACTTGGAGATAAGTACGCTAGTGAAGATGCAGTTAATTTAGTATTAGCAACTGGTATAGTAGAAAGTAGATACGAATATATAAAACAAATGGGAAACGGCCCTGCAAGAAGTTTTTGGCAAGTAGAACCAAAGACAGCTATAGATAATCTACAACATTATTTAAAACATAGACCTAGTTTAATGCAAAAATGCGCAGAAGCTACTTTAGTAGATATTAAACATTGGCAAAATTATGATGAAAATCTTTGGGAAGAAATATTAGAAAAAAACATAGCAGCTGGTATTATTCATGCAAGAATTAAATATTGGAGAGTTCCTAAAAAAATGCCAACAAGTGTAGAAGGTCAAGCAAATTATTGGAAAAAATATTATAACTCTGAACTTGGAGCTGGTTCAGTAGAGCATTATATAGAATTAGTAGATAAATATTTAAATAAGAAAGGATAATCATGTATTTTGAATATAGAGTATCATTAGCAAAAATGGCAGGTAAGAAAAAACCAAAACCAAAAACTAAAACAACATACGGTAAAAAGAAAAAAACTTCTAAGAGATATTAATCATGGGTATGGGTGTAAAACATTATTTTAAAGATGGTAAAGAACATAAAGGTGGTTACCATAAAATGCCTAATGGTCAATTACATAGTGGTGCAAAACATAGTGCATCAAGTAAAAGATTATTTCATTATGGAGAACTAAGCACAAGAGCACAAAAAAAAGCAAAGAGTGGATGGCGAAAATAAATGGCTCGAATGACTAAAAAGAAAAAAGCTCAAATAAATAAACAACTTTGGGAAAAAGCAAACAATACTCATAGACAAAGATGGCAAACATTAAGTCAAAAAGGATTTGACTTTTATTTAAATGACCAACTATCTAAAAGGGAAGTAGACCAATTAGAAGAAGCAGGTATGCCAACTTTTACTATAAATAGGATAACACCTATTATAGAAATTATGAAATATTTTGTAACTGCTAATAATCCAAGATGGAAAGCAGTAGGCGCAACTGGTGATGATGTAGATGTTGCTCAAGTCCATTCAGATATAGCAGACTATTCATGGTATTTATCTAATGGTAAATCATTATACAGTCAAGTCATTATGGATAGTTTGACCAAAGGAGTTGGATACTTTTTAGTTGATTTAGATAAAGATATGGATAATGGTTTAGGTGAAGTTGTATTTAAAAGAGTTGACCCTTATGATGTATATGTAGACCCTGCTAGTAGAGATTTTTTATTTAGAGATGCTACATTTATTACTATAAGAAAAAATTTATCTCGTTCTAGTCTAATGAATAAATTACCAGAACACGCTGCTAAAATTAAAAAAGTTGCAAGAAGTAATGAGGTTGTATCTTATTCATTAAGAGATACTGAAGAATCTTTTTCTACACAACCAGAAGATGTGACTATGGGAATAAACTTAGATGCAGAGCATGATGACATAATTGCATACTATGAAACTTATTCTAAGAAAAAATTCCCATTTAGAAATGTATATATGAGAGTTAAACCTTCTCCTGCTGAAATAGATTTATTGCAAAGACAAGTAGAAGAAAAGTTAGAAAGATTTCAAAAAGAAATAGAAGTTGATATAATTGAAAAACAAATGCGTATTGAGCAATCGTTGCAGGCAGGTGAAATAATAGAAGAAAGAGCTAAGTTAGAAATAGAAAAAATGCAATCTATGGCTGCGCAAGCAGTTCAAGAACAACGTATACAATTAATGTCAGAAGCTCAAGAAGCTGCTACTACTGTTACACAAAAAATAATGAGCGAATCAGATTATCAAATACTTATGCAAAGTGAAGTAAAAGATAATATTATAGATGCTATTAAATTTCATGAGAATAGAATCGTTTTAACTTGTACTGTAGGTGACGATGTATTTTTATATGAATATATTTTACCAGGCTTAAAAGATTATCCTATAGTACCATTCTCTTATACATATAGTGGAACTCCATATCCAATGAGTGCAGTTGTACCTTTAATAGGTAAACAACAAGAAATAAATAAAGCACATCAAATTATGCTACATAATGCAAACTTAGCATCTAACTTAAGATGGATGTATGAAGAAGGTTCTGTACCAGAAGAAGAATGGGAGCAATATTCATCATCGCCTGGCGCATTATTAAAGTATAGACAAGGATTCTCTGCACCTAGTCCAGTTTTACCTGCTCCTATAAATAATGCATTTTATACTGTTGTACAACAAGGTAAATCTGATGCAGAATATATAAGTGGTGTACCTTCTGCTATGATGGGATTTACTAGTGAACAACCAGAAACATATAGAGGGTTACTTGCTAACGATGAGTTTGGTACAAGAAGATTAAAAGCATGGATGAATAGTATTGTAGAACCTGCATTAGAACATTTAGGTAGATGTTATAAGATGATGGCGCAAAGACATTATTCAATAGAAAAAGTTTTTAGAATAGTACAACCAGAAGCAGGACAACGTATAGATAAAGAAAAAGAAGTTGCAATTAATGTACCTATATATAATGATTATGGTGAAGCTATTGGTAAATTTAAAGATTATGCAAGTGCAAGATTTGATGTTAGAGTAATAGCGGGGGCAACATTACCACTTAATAGATGGGCATTAATAGAGGAATATTTTAGATGGTTTCAAGCAGGTTTAATAGATGATGTAGCTATGATTGGAGAAACAGATATAAGAAATAAAGAAAAAATATTAGAAAGAAAATCTATTTATTCACAATTGCAAAGTCAAATGCAAGCTATGGAACAAGCAATAAAAGATAAAGACGGAACTATTGAAACACTACAAAGACAATTGGTACAATCTGGTATTAAAATGCAAGTTGGTCAAGCTTCAAATGAAATAAGAAAAGATGTATTAAATACACAAGCGCAACAAAAACTATTTAAAGGAATGATGAAAGTAGAATTTGAAAGATTAAGAGATGAAATGCGTAGAGATTTAAAACAAGATAATACAGAAAAAGAGTAGTTGTTTTATTTATAAGTTTTTTTTTAATTTAATTAATTAATAAAATGGAGTATAATGTATGGCTCAACAACAAGGCAACGCCAATACGGCCCCCGAATTAGAGAATACTAACCCCAACCAATCACCAGTAGACGCTATTTTTGATAATGGTGGTAATCAAGATTTTTTTGAAGAACTTGATAAAAGCGTTAATGGTGGTATATTAGACGAAACTTCGCAGTTAACCTCGAACTCATTAAGCGATAACACGCTAACGAGCCCTAGTGAAGAACAAGAGCAAAGTGAAACGAACCCAAATGTGGTTGATGTTGAAACAATGCAAAAAAGGTATAGTGATTCAAGTAGAGAAGCAAAAAGGTTGAATGGACAATTAAAAGAAATTGAACCTTATATGCCAATACTGGATGCTATGCGAGACGACCCAAACTTAATTACTCATGTGAGAAATTATTTTGAGGGCGGTGGTCAGACACCCGAAAACATGGCACAAAAACTTAATCTTCCAGAGGATTTTTCTTTTGATGCTGAAGAAGCTTTTGCTACACCAGAATCGAATTCTGCAAAAGTTTTAGGAGCAACAATAGATGGTATTGTCCAAAATAGATTGAATAAAGCATTACAAGGACAAAGAACAGAAAATCAAAGGTTAGCTAAAGAAGCATCATTTCGTCAAAAACATGAATTAAATGATGATGAATGGGCAGAATTTGTTGATTTCGCAAAATCAAAATCTCTTGAATTAGATGATATATATTATTTAATGAATCGTAAGAATCGTGACAATAAAATAGCTTCTAGTACTAGAGATGAAATGCGTGAAAAAATGAGACAAACTCAAGAAATACCTAATTCATTAGCTACACAAGGTAGTACACAAGTAGAACAATCTCCAGACGATAAAATATTTGATGCCCTTTTGGGTTCTGAAAGTGAAATAGAAAAGGCTTTTAGTATTTAAAAGAAACAATACTTTAAGCCATTAATAGAAACTGAAAGGTAATAAAAATGGCTGATGTATTTGGCTCAAGTACTTATTCTGATGTGGCAACATGGTCAGATGGTACTTCAAAAGACACAGGCGACTTAAGAAGAAAATACAATTTCGGTGAAAGAGTTTCTGAGTTAGCAATATCTCAAGACCCTTTTTTCCGTTTTGTATCTAAAGTTGCAAAAAAGCCTACCGATGACCCAGAGTTTAAATTCACAGAACGTAGACCATCTTATCATAAACGATATGCATATGTTGTTGGATTTAACAATGGTTCCGCTGATGTAGTAAATGATGCTACTCTTGTAACAACTGGTGGTGCTTCTATAAGCACAACTGCGGGGCAAGAAGTAAAATTATTATTAGCTACAGATTATAAGTCAAGTGGAAATATTGGTAGCGTAATTGGTAACTCAACTAATGATGTACAAGTAGGAATTAGTGGAACTCAACCAGGCTTTTTATTAAAAGACCAAGTTATTAAAGTTCCAGTTAATAATTCTACTGCATCTGCAGCTGAAGTTACTTCAGTAGACGTAGATGATTATTTGTTAATTCGTATTGATACTGTTCATCCTAACTCAAGTGCTTCATTTGCAACATTTGATACAAGTGACGGAGCAGCTGATAGTTCAAGAACTGTTTACTATACTCCTGTTACAGGAACTATTGTAAAAGCTCCTGCTGTTAGTAGCAGTACTGAATTAACTTCATTCGTAAATAACGTACCTGTTGGTACAACTTACCATGCAAACATAGCAAGCGTACTTGAAAAAATGCGTACCTATGTTGTTGGTAATGCACATGGACAAGGTTCTGGTTATCCAGAGACTTGGAAAGACCAACCATTCTCAACTGGATTTGGATTAACTCAAATTTGGAAAACTGCTTTAGCAATGGACAACACAACTCGTGCAACCGTTCTTAAGTATGAACCAAATGAGTTTGCAAGAATCTGGCGTGAAAAGTTAATTGAACATAAATATGATATTGAAACTTCACTATTGTTTGGTTCTCAATCTTCTGTTGATGGTGTTCAATATACTCAAGGAGCTGTTGATTTCTGTTTATCATACGGAAATATATTTGATGGTTCTGGAATGGGTGGAGCTGGTACAAAATCACAAGATGATTTCTTAGATGATATGTCTCAATTCTTAGACCCAAGACATAACAACGCATCTGCTACTTTATTTATGGTTCCAACCGATGTATTTAATTGGTTGCATAAGTTAAGTGGATACTTCATGGCTAACCTCAAACAGACAAGTACTGGTAGTACTAATACACTAGCTGGTAGAGCTGACTTCAGCATAGCAGGTAGAAAGAATGTCTATGGTGTTGATATTACACAAATCTTTACTCCTTATGGTGTAATGAATGTAACTCGTAATGTTCACCTAGATGGTACTCAAGTAAAAATGTTAGGTGTTAACATGGGTATGTGTAAGTACAGACCACTAATTGGTAATGGACTTAATCGTGATACTGCTATTTATGTTGGTGTTCAAACACTAGAAAATAGTGGTGTTGACCGCAGAGTTGACTTAATTCAAACCGAAGCTGGTATGGAATGGCAAATGCCTGAAGCCCATGCCATCTGGAAATAGGAGGAATAACAATGAGTATACCTCTATATGGAAGTAATAAACAAGGCGGTAAGTTAGATGACCTAATTGACGGTGTTCAAGGTGTAAAGAATACATGGGATTTCAATAGACCTCCAATCATTATGGATGATGGTATATTAGGAGCAGCTCACAAATTAGCTGATGGTACTGCTCAAGATGTACAATTACATCAATATCCTATGGGTGGTGGTTCCCTTTATCAAATGCAACTAGCAGCGTCTTACAATGGAACACAAACCATTGACGGGCCAGCTATTACTGCAACTGGTATGAATTACGAATTAGACGAAGCTGACGATGAAGGTTTTCAATGGGTTCTTAGTTATCCAGGCTCAAAAGGAATTGACCAAGTTGATTCTTTTACAGTTGGTGACTATGGATTCTATGCAAAACTAAAGTTTAGTTTAGAAGATGTTAGTGTAACTGATGATTGTGCATTTGGATTCAGATTAAAATCACAAGCTTCAAACGCTGCTCTTGACAACTTTACTGACGTAGCTTGTCTAAACGTAATTAGTGGTGACATTAAAGTAGAAAGTATTTTAAACAATGCATCTACTGTTACTACAGATACAACCGATAATTGGGCTGATGGTGAAACACACGAATTGCAAGTGAGAATATCACAAGCTGGAGTTGCCTCTTACTACCTTGATGGTAGAGCAGTAACAACTTCACCTACAAATGATGTTACATTTGATGCAGGTGATGTGTTCACTCCGTTTATGTTCATGTTACATGCTAGCGCTGCTTCTTGTGATACTATATTGCAAGAGTTAGAAACTGGCATACTTGATGCAGACGGAAACTTACCTCGTTCATATTAATCGTAATAGAACAATGTATGGGGAGGGGTAATTCCCTCCCTATACTAAAAGAAACAAAATATGGCAACAACAAATATAGAATTAGATATTGAAAATATAACTGGTGTCGCAGATGCAGATGACCAATTAATTATTTCTGCACAAAAATTTGTTGTATCTAGTGTTCCAAAAGAATTATTAAAATTTGCACAAAAAGCATCTTCAGCTTCTACTGATGGAAGTGCAATATCTTTTTCTGTAAATGACTCTATAATAGGTGTAGCAAGAAATGGCTATAGTTGTATGGAGATACCATTATCTGAAGCAGCTTGGGCATTAGATTCATCAAGTTTAAGATTTGCAACTGCAAGACATCCAGTATGGTATCATAAACAAGGAGCAGTTCACTTTGCACCAGTTACAGATGGTAGTAATGCAGGATATGTTTTTTATGTAGACTTTTCTTTGATTGATGATAATTGTGATTTAAGAAATGCAGTTATATATCGTGCTTGTGCAAATGAATTTTCTAAATTAGCAAGTAGTTCTACTCCAACTATATCAATAAGTGCAGTACCTCCAGATGTACCAACTCTTTCATCAACGTCTGTTAGTTTTGGAACAAGTGCTCCAACTTATACTAAACCTAGTTTAACAACTAGAGTTTCATTTGAAGATTTTTATAATACTACTGAAGATTCAAATCCATTTGGAGATAATGACCCAGGCGCATTAACTGTTAGTGTATCTGCACCAACTATAAATATAACTGCGCCAGGCGTTACTACTACTGCAAAAGCTGATATATCTGGAGATGTTCCAAGTTATACTGCACCAACAGTAGGAGGAGCAACTGAATCATTAACAGGAACTATGACAGCAGGTGCAACTTCTACTGATGCTGATAAAATTGATTTTAGTGATTGGTTTGATATATTAGCAGATATGATTGAAGATGATGAAGATACAGAATTAGCAGCTGCTCAATTGCAAAAAATAAATACTTATATAAATGCATATCAAACTGAAATACAAAATTCATTAAATACTTTTAATAAAGATAATGTTAGGTATCAAGCTAATGTGCAAGCTGAAATACAAAAACAATCAAACTTAGCATCTGAAAATACACTTGAAGCACAACAAACATTAGAAGCTACTGTGCAAGATGCTACTTTAGAATTACAAAAATATCAAGCTCAAGTCAATGATGAAATTTCAGAATATCAACAAAAATTATCTCGGTACCAAACTGAAATTAATTTAGCATATACTGCTTGGCAAACAACAGAAGGTAATAGTATAGCTATTTATCAATCTGATATACAAAGTGAATTAAATGAGTTCAATAAAGAAAATGCAGAATATCAAGCGCAGTTACAAGTATCTATACAAAATGCACAATTAGATAATGAAGAAGATGCTAGAAAATTAACTAAGTATCAAGCAGAACTACAACAATATGCATCAGAAGTAAATTCAGAAGTTTCTGAATATCAAAGTAAATTGCAACAACAGCAAGCATATTCAGCAGATTCTCAAAAATATTATAATTGGGCACAAAATGAAATAGATAATTATATTAAAAATAATTCAAAAATAATATCTGCTAGTTTAGCAAGACAAGGAAGTAGTCAATGACAGTTCAAGAAATAATGGAAAGAGTTGGAAGTAAAGAACCAACTTTAATTATGGCATACTTAAAAGATGCTATACATTTAATTAAATCAAGTGCTAATGAAGATAGTAAAGTAGTTAAATATAATATTATAGATGGTGAAAGAGATTACTTACTACCTCAAGATTTAGTTGCAATTAAGTCTATTTCTATCTATGATACGAATGATAAAAAGTATAAAAAGATACAAAGGATAGTTCAAGATTTAATAGTGAAAGAAGATACAGACCCAGAATAGGAGAATAAATGACACAAAGAAAACAAAAAAAAGAAAAAGAAGTTTCTTTGGAAGATAAATTTAATATAGTTATGCAAATACTAGACAATGTAAATGATGATTTAAATTCATTATCTGCAACTATAGAAAAACAAAATATACAAATAGATAAATTAAATAGTAGACTTGGAATACAATGAGTTTTGATACAAATAGAACCTATAGATACCAATTAAATGGTAGAAAATTACAATTATATCAATATGTACAATCTGCTAATACAGATACAGTAGCAGGATATAGAATTAAATTACCTTTAGATTATTATGCTAATCAATTAATATATCCTAATGAAGATATAACTGATGGGTTAAGAATTGAATATACATCTTTAGATGAACCTTTTATTACAGAAGCATTAGAAGATATGCAAGTATTTAATAAAGGAACTACAATAGCTTTTGTTGATGGTGGTGGAGGTTCAGATACTATAACTGATACTGCTAATGGGTTTGGTAGTTTTGGAGCATCTGATAGAATAAGAATTATAGGTTCTGCTAGTAATGATGGAGATTATAATTTAACTAACGCAGCTGCAGGTACACTAACATTGGCAACTGGTACATTAACTGCAGAAACGGCTACAGAAAGTATTACTATATACCAGATACCAAAAGAAGATAGTTCTCCTTCTGAAACATCTCATGTTAATTTAAATAGAATGTTAACTTTAGCTTGTGTTGATTATGTAAAAGCAATGTTAGCAGATACAGTTGGTGATATAGATAGAAAAGAATATTATATAAGACAATTTTGGAAAAAAGTTGGTGATAATGATAGTAATAGAAGAAAAATTTCTATGTCATTTCCAATAGGAGCATATGCTGTTAGATAATGGCAAATGAAAAAATAAAATATTCTAATGGTTGTTCTCCTTTAGAATTAGATAGTACTGGTGCAAGATGGTATCAAGATAGTGATGTTGGTACTAAATTATCTGGTAGTGCAAATATTTCAATGGGTGGAGGCTCTATAAGTTATGTGTCATCTAAAACAATTTCTTCTAATGAATCTGCATTAAGTAGTAAAGATTTTTTATATATAAAGAATATAAAAGGAAATGATGTAAAAGTATCTTTTGATAATGGTTCAAACTTTCTAATAAGATTATCACAAGGTGAATCTTTTGCATCAGAGTTAGATTCTTCTGTAGCAACGGTAATTATAGGTACAGATGGAGCTAGTACAATAGAGTATTTAAGTGGAACATAATGGCACAAGATAGAAAAATAATTATGAGAACTAGTGTTTTCCCTACTGCACAATCTACTATACCTGCAGTTCCTGCTTCATTAGAAGAATATAATATAACAAAATCTTCATATAATAAAAATAAAGTAACTACATCTATTGGTAAATTAGGTGGTAATAGTGTAATGACAGATATTACCTCTAATCAATGGGGTGACGCATGGACATCATTTACTTCAAGTAACTGGGATAATGCAGGAGATATATGGCAAAATATATCAGTATCGTGGGATGGTAAAAAACCTATGACAACAACACAATCTCAATTATCTACTGATAGTAGTGATTTACAATTTTGTTATATAAAAAATATAGGTAGTAATCCTATTATTATATCATTAGATGGCAACTCAACATATCCATTAAAATTATCTGCAAACGCTAGTACAATGTTTAGAGGATATAGTACTAATTTAAAAATAAATGAAGTATATGTTAAGACAACAACTTCAACATCAACTATTGAATATTTGATTGCGAAGTAGTAATTTATGCTTAGGATTATAACTAAAATGCCCATGAGAACTCATACGCTCGGTAAGGCATAGATAGGAAAACAAGATATGGCAACAAGATATACAGTTTCTCAAGCAGCTAATCTCAAGCTTGGACAAGGTGGATGGGATATTGTTACAAACGCAACTGTCAATTCACACACTTATATTGCAATTACTATATTAGTAGGTACTGAAGTTATAGAAGATAATACTGCAAGTGGAACGGTAACTGCAACAACTGCTAGTCCAACACTAGGAGATAGTTTATCAAGTTTAGAAGTACCAGTAGGATGCACCATTTATGGTAGATGGAATTCAGTTACTATTGGTGCAAACGATACAGCAATAGTTTATAGAGGTTAATATGGCAACAGATTTATATGGATATACTAGTCAAGAAGTATTAAATAAAGTTTTAAATGAGTCAAGTAGTTCTTTTAAAGTAGATATAGTTTCTGGGGCTGAGTACGCAGAAGATTCTGCACATACTAGTTCTGATACTGGACAATTTGTATTAGGTGTTAGAAACGATACATTAGCAGCTTTAGGTGGTTCAGATGGAGATTATGTTCCTTTTCAAATGAATTCTAGTGGTGCAGTATATGTAGATATTGCAGATGGTGGACAATTTGATACTTTATTAGATACATTAGAAACTACATTAACATCTATTGAAACAGATGCAGCTGCTATAGAAACATTAATAACATCTACCAATACCAAACTAGATACACTAGAAACAACAGCAAACGCACAAGAAACTTTATTAACTGGTATTGATGCAGATACAAATGCAATAAAAACTGCAATACAATTATTAGACAATGCAGTTGATGGTAATTATTTAAATGTAAATATGAATCTTGCAGGTAGCGATGCTCAAGCTGGTGAAGGTACTATTTCTGCAACAACTCAAAGAGTTACAATAGCTACTGACGATGATGGAGTAGCTCATTTAGCTACAATTGCAGGTGCAGTGTCTACTGAAATGCAAGTAGATGTAGTTGGTTCATTACCCGCAGGTGACAATAATATTGGTAATGTTGATATAGCAAGTTCACTTCCTGCAGGTTCAAATGCAATAGGTAAGTTAGCTGCTAATAGTGGTGTAGATATTGGTGATGTAGATGTAACAAGTTTACCAGCTTCTACAAATACTATTGAAGTCGTTGGTGATGCAGCTGAAGATGCGGCCGTTGCAGGTAACCCATTATTATCTGGTGGTAGATATGATAGTAGTGAAAGAACTTTAGACAATGGAGATGTTGGAGCCTTAGCTCTTGACCCAACTGGAGCTGTTTATGTTAGAGAATATTTAGGTCAATCTGGTTCTATATTAGTTACTGGAACAACAGCAGTTACTACTAGCATAAGTGGAACAAAATTCGTTGCAATACAATTTATTGAAGATACAGTATTTGCAAGTAGTGGTGGATTAGTAGCTACAACTGAACAATTATGGCCTGACGATACTGGAGCTAGTACTAATATAGATGGTGATGGTGGTTCTCCTATAGATAGTGTAACCTTTCCACAAGGTATGACAATTTTTGGAAGATGGGATGGATTTACTCTTGCTAGTGGTAAATGTATTGGTTATTTAGGTAAAGTATAATGTTGTCTTTGACAAATACAATTCATTCTATTTCTGTTCAAACTTCTCGACTTGCTAGAGATTTATGGGGAAAAATAAATGATACATGGCAAAATGAACAACGTAATTGGGATGATATAATATAAGGAAAAAATTATGGCAACTTTAGCAGGAAATACAATAGCATCAACTTATCCATTATTATTAAAAATAGATTCAAATGGTATTGATGGTACATTAAGAACTGTACAAGATGGTGATGCAACTGATTCAGCATTATTGTTAGCAACAAATAAAGTAGAAATAAAACCTGGCTCTAATGATACAAATGCTTTCGAGGTTTCTCAAGCAGATGGAACATCATTATTCATAGTTGATAGCACAAATCGTTATATTGGTATAGGTGGAACACCAGGCCAAACACTTGATATTCATGGTGTAAGCGGAACTTCACCAATGATAAAAATAAGAAACAATGATAATGAAGATAATGATACTGGAAGAGAATCAAGTATAAGATTTTCTGGTTTACGTTCTGGCAATGAAGCAGTAGATAACGCACAAATTTCTGGACATCATGATGGAAGTGCTGACGATGATGATGGAATGTTAATATTTTGGACTAATACTGGTTCTGGATTAAGTGAAAAATTAAGAATTAATGCTGAAGGTGAACATACAATTTCTGCAAATAATGATGGTGACTATGGATTATTTGTTAATAATAGTCATGCTACTGGTTGGGGAGTTAGAGTAGCAGCTGGAGCTGATAATGGTGATTATATATTTAGAGGACAAAATGAGAATGGTGATGAAAAATTTATTGTAACATCAGCTGGTGAAGTTGGTATTAATAAACTTCCATCTTCTTCTTTTGAATTTGATATGATACCTGCAAGTGGAAATGCTAATTTTAGAATGGCAGCTACTGCAACTAATCAAGGTGCAAGAATGAGTTTACAAGCTCATAGTGGAGATAAAAATCAAATAGAATTTTGTGATTCTTCAGACCAAGCTCAAAAAGGTGCTATTGATTCAGTAGTTGGTACAGGAGAAATGACTATATCTGCAACTGGGGATATAAAACTTTCATGTGGTGGTACCAATTCTGTTTATTCTTTAGGTGCTGGAGGAACAACTAATACTGCATTTGGAAAAGGGGCTGGTTCTGCTCTTAATGGTAGTTCAAATTATAATGTATTGCTTGGATATGAATCTGGTAAATCAATGACATCAGCTAATAGTAATGTATCTATTGGATATAGAGCTATGGATGCAGTAACAAGTGCTGGAAATAATAATATCGCTATTGGTGTAAATGTTTTTACTAGTTTAACTGGTGGAGATGAAAACGTAGGTATTGGAGATAGTGTTGGTCTAGCGATGACTGACACAAGCGATTGTGTTTTAATTGGCTCTGGTGCTGGTATTGCCATAAACCATACTGATGCTGATGGAACTGTGGCAATAGGTCAACAAGCATTAAATGCTTTAACAGAGGGAAACAAAAACTTAGCTATTGGATTTCAAGCTTTGCATGATGTAGCTGGTGGAGATGGTAATATGGGTATTGGTTACCAAGCTGGGGCAAGTTTAGGAAGAACTGAATTTGACAATATTGCTATAGGTACAAGAGCAATGTTATCTTTGATGGAAAACGCAAGTAGCAGTTCTGTTGATAATAATATTGCAATAGGTGTTGATGCAATGACTGGTGGAGAACTTGGTTCAAGTGCTAACTTTTTAAGAAATATTGCTATTGGAAACAATGCTTTAAATTCTACTGGTTCACATGGTAATACTGGTTTATTAGCTATAGGTTATGATGCTTTAACAGCAAATACAACAGGAGCTGGTAATCATGCTATTGGTTATTTAGCTGGTCAATCTGTATCTACTGGTAGTGAAAATACTTTATATGGATACAATGCTGGTCAAGGAATGGTGGGTAGTAAAAATACTTTTGTTGGCTATCAAGCTGGAGTATCTTGTAATGGAACTGGAGATACAAGAAATACATGCATTGGCAATGCAGCTGGAGATGCAATTACTTCTGGAACTAATAATACTATTCTTGGAAGTGAATCTGACCCAAGTGCAGCTGGAGGTACAAATCAAGTTGTAATTGGATATGGCGTAGTTGGACAAGGTGATAATTATGCAGTAATAGGTAATGGTAGTACAACAAGATTATATGCAGGTGATGATGCAGGTGGAACTTTTTATGGGGCAGGTCAATCTTGGTCAGATTCAAGAATTAAAACAAATGTTAAGGATATAGGTCTTGGTTTAGATTTTATTAACAAACTTGAACCAATACAATATACAAAAAAACAACCAATGGATTATGATGATAGTTTAAAATCAAAACTATACCCAAATGGTTCTGAAAGAATAATTAGAGAAATAGAAGAAAATGAAATAGAAAAAATCAGGCCTGGATTTTTAGCACAAGATGTATTAAAAACTTTAAAAGAGTTTAATTTTAACTCTAATAATAGTATGGTACAAATTGATGAAAATACAACACAACATAGTATGGATTATCAAAGTTTAGTTGTTCCTTTAGTAAAAGCAGTCCAAGAGCTATCATCAAAAATAACAGAATTAGAAAATAAATTAGGAGAATAATATGTTTAAATATTCAAACTACAAAACACTTAAATCTAATAGCAAAATATCATTTGCTAAAGATTCAGATACAGGTGTTATTACTAAAACTCAAAAACAATATGATGCAAGTACTGGTGAAGCAATGGATGACATTGTACAACCAATTACGATTGAAAGTATTGAAAGAGAAATAGTACAAGTTAAATCTCAAATTGCAGATTGGGAATTAAATTTATCTAATTTAGAAGAATTAGAAACTGATTTAAAAGCATTATAATGAATAATTGTGAATGTTGCAATTGTAGTTGTTGCTAATGAATGAAAAAATTAAAAAACTTTTTAGAAGATTTAATAAGTTTTCTTCTGGTATGTTTTTTACTGTTGTGTTTATTTCTTTATTCTTTTGGGCTTGTGATAATTTTTATTTCGGAAAAAGTCAAGAAGATATTGAAAAAGAATTAGCAAGAGATATGTTTGTAGTAGATAGTCTTATGAGGACTATTGAATTATATTTAGATAGTACTGTTATAGAAAGAAATAGACAACCAATATATTTATTTGATAATCAAAAAATGGAGATATTATGACTAAAAAAGAAAAAGAAAAGTCAATGATTAAAATAGGTGATAAAGAATATGATATGAATTCTTTTAATGATGAACAAAGAACTATATATAATCATATAGCAGATTTAGGTAGAAAATTACAATCTGCTGAATTTAACTTAGTGCAATTAAGATTTGGACAACAAGCTTTTATTGATGCTTTAAGAGTTTCACTAGGTAAAGAAAAAATAATAGAATCAGAATAGGATGAGTAAATGCTTGAAACATATGCTGAATATGGTGCAGTAGGAGTTGTAATAATTCTATTTGGATATATGGTTTTAAATCTTATGTCTAGTCAAAAACTTCAAAATGAAGATTTAGACCAAATAAGACAAGCCAATGCTAAGTTAGAAACCAAGATGAGTAATGTTGAAAGTATTATACTTAAAATGTTAGATAGATGGAATAAATCAGATGATACAAGTCAAAGGCATAGAGAAGCTATAGTATCAGAATTAAATGATGTAACTGATGATTTAAGTTATATAAAAGGCAGAATGAATGGTAAGTAATGCTAGTGGATACAACAAAAGCTGTAACTAACGGAATAATAGGTGTAGGCGTGTGGTGGGTTAACTTGCCAATGATATTGCAAATGAGTGTCTCTATTGCTACATTAGTTTATCTAATAATTAAAATAAAGAATGAACTTAATAGGAGATAATATGAGTATTAAAGAAATGTTAGTACAAGCAGCTGAAACACAAGCTGATGCTATCAAAGACCAAATGATGAATAAATTAGGTTCTGATGAAATGGCAAAAGTTATTGCTACTAAAATAAATGAGAAGATTGATATACCATTTGTATCAGAAGAAAAAGAACAAATCTTTTTTGAAAAATGTGTTGACATTGTTACTGATTTATTAGAAGGTATTATAAAAGGTAAATAGAATGGCTAAGACTCCTGCATGGCAACGTAAAGCTGGTAAATCTGAAAGTGGTGGTCTTAATAGAAAAGGCATAGCATCCTATAGAGCTGCTAATCCAAATTCTAAACTAAAGATGGCAGTAACAACTAAACCATCTAAACTTAAAAAAGGTTCTAAAGCTGCTAAACGTAGAGCTTCTTTTTGTAAAAGAATGAAAGGTATGAAAAAAAAATTAACTGGTTCTAAAAAAGCTAATGACCCTAATTCAAGAATAAATAAAGCATTAAGAAAGTGGAATTGTTAAATGGCTAGTAAAAAAGATGCCTGTTATTATAAAGTAAAAGCAAGATATAAAGTATGGCCATCAGCTTATGCTTCTGGTGCATTAGTTAAATGCAGAAAAGTAGGAGCAGCTAATTGGGGTACTAAATCTACTAAAAAGAAAAAGTAATGGCTAAAGAAGGTTTAAAAAAATGGTTTTCAAGAAATCAAGGAAAAGGTTGGGTAGATTGTAAAACTGGGAAACCATGTGGTAGACGTAAAGGTGAGAAAAGAAAAGGCTATCCTGCTTGTAGACCTACTATGGCACAATGTACATCTGCTATGAGAAAAAAAACAAGCACTAAAAGAATAAGTTGGAAATAAATATAGGAGTGTACAATGAAAGGTGATTTAAATAAAGATGGCAAAATGTCTAGTTATGAAACTAGAAGAAGTAATGCTATTCAAAAATCTATGGGTAAAACTATGCGTGATATTCAAAAAGCTAGAGGTAAAAAAAAACGTATAGGTGTACCAAAAATTGAATGTGGGCCAGGTAAAAGATATAACCCAGTTATAAAAAAATGTGTACCTAAATATAAATCAAAAGGTATGAGTTCAATGAAAAGAAAAGCTTTGGAAGCTAAAAGTAAAAATAGTTCTAGACTTCGTAATATAAGAAGTGGACAAATAAAACAAAGGGGTATGTAATGGCAGAAAAAAAGAAACGTAAAAAACAAGGAATGATGAAAAATATGCCATCTTCGTCAATCCAATCACGAATGCCGTCTAAGTCAGATAAAGGACAAGCAGGAAAAAAATATAGATTAGCTGGACTTACAGGTGCAACTAAAAGAGTAAAACGTAAAGTTAAAAAAACAGTTACTAGTTTAAAACAAAGAAGAGCTAAACGAATATCTGAAAATAAATACGTTGTAGGTGAAAGATTTACTGAAGCAGGTAGAAAAAGAAGGATGACAAGAAGAAGCAAAAGAAAAAGTGCTCTTGGTAAAGCATTATCTAAATCTGAAACAAGAGTTATAGATGCACAGGCTGGAATGAAAGCAGCTCGAAAAGAATATAAAAAAAATAAAGCTGTTAAAACTGTAAAAACAAAAGGTGGCGATTATAAAGTTTATGCTAAAGATTCAAAAAAAGCACAAAGTTTTCGTTCAACTTTTAAATCAAAATGTACTGGTGGAACTAAATCTTTTACATGGCAAGGTAGAAAATATAGTTGCGCTAAAAAATAAAGGAAATTAAAATGGCTTACGGAAAAATGGGAAATAAAAAAATGATGGGTGGTAAAATGGGTGGAAAAATGAAACCTAAAAAAGGTAGTATGGCAGATAGAATGGGTTGCAAAATGGGTGAAACATATAATATTAGATTAAGAAGATGTGTTCCTATTGGTAGAATGGGTATGGGTAGAATGAATAAAGATATGGGTGATATGTAAAATATGGCTGATGTCATTGGTTTGACAGATGTATCTTCTGAAGATACTGGTAAAGGTAGTGAATTAAAAACTGGTGGTGTTTCTAGAAAATATAATACCAATGTATGTAAAGAAGGTCAAGTATTTAGTGTACGTCTAAAAAGATGTATTCAAAAATCTAATAATTCATTATGGTCAAATATGAAAGGTAATAAGTAATGGCTAAGTTTAACATAGATTTATTTTCACAAGACGAAGGTTTTGGAGATACTGTTAAAAGAGCAATTAAAGTAATAACTAGAGATACAATAAAGGAGTGCGAACCATGCGAGAAACGCAGGAGATACCTCAACAGGCTAATCCCTTACAGGAATCCACAATCGAAAAAATACGAGTAGCTAACGGAGGTTCTATTAGAGGAACTGAAGGTGGATTAAGAGCAGATTTATTTGAACATGATGACCCAATGGTAGATGAAGCACCATGTTTGTGTGATTTACCAGATTTAGCACAAGATATTCTATATGAGGAGATGGAAGTCGAAGATAGCATATTAGATGCCTAAACAAATATATAGGTTGAGTAGTTTTCATGGTGGACTCAACACACAAAATCATCAAAGTGAAATACAAGATATAGAATCACCACAACTTAGTAATGTATCTATAGAAGAAGTTGGTAAGATTAAACTTATGGGTTCTGTTACTAGTACTTTAGAAACTGCTGATACTAGTGGTATAACTGGAGATATGAAAGCAGGTTATGGTTTACATGCTTGGAGAAGTGATTATAAAGGTGGGGATGATGCAGGGGCAGGAGAAGCAACTACTGGTGATGAATATATAGCTTTTTACGATGGTACAGATGGTGAAGTATGGATGTATGGAACAGAAACTGCTGATTGGAATGACCATAGAAGTAGCGCAGGAAGTGGTGTAATTGATTTAGGTTCATCTAATACTTCAACGGCAGAACCTTGTTTTTATTCTGTAGATGGAGGATTAAGATTATCAGATGGAAATCATTCATCAACTAACAATCCTAAATGGTATCAATATATAGAAAGAAGATTGTTTCAGAATATATCTGATACAGTAAACATTGACCAATGGTATTCTACTGACCAAGCAATAAGTGCGCCTGATGATACTACTGAATTTGACCAAGCAATAACTACAAATACTCTTAACGCAGGTCAAACATATGATAGTGGAGATTCAGATAAAGACCAATATTTTGAAGTATCATCTGATACTATTTACGATACAGCTAGTAATGTAGTAAATATGAAAGGTTTTTTAGAAGTTACTGTTAGAATAACAACTGCAAATTATTCTAGTTCTTTGATACCAAGTGTTGATGATTTTGCAGTAACATTTGATTTAACTGCAGGTAGTGCATTATTACCTGCTAATGTATTTGTTGGAACAGCTGGTACACATTATAAACAATTAAGTACTGTAGAAAATGGAAATCAAACTGCATCTGCTACAAGAGATATAGTATTTACATTTGATATGGGAGATAATTTTTATACACAATCTGCAAGTGCAGGTGGTCAAACTTTTGATAATGGTGACACTACTAATGGAATAGCAGTTAAATTAGAAAATATTCTTTTTAATAGTACTTATATTTCTGCATTAGATATAAGAAGATTACGAATACAAGAAGCAAGTCCTACTACAAATAGTCCATCAGAATTAAATACTGGTAATGTACATATTCAAATAGCATACAATACTCCAGATACAAGTGATGCAGTAGCTATTGGTTGGGATAAAATATGGGAATATGGAGTATCGTTTATATATGATGGCAATCAAGAATCTTTAGTAAGGACTATGTTTGATAGTTCTGCATCTGATACTACAGAAATGGATAATAGTAATGGCCCGAATAAATCACCACAAGTAAAAATGTATTTAAAACATGGTACAGCAACTAATTTTAATAGAAGAATAACTGGAGCAGTTTGGTATATAAGAGAAGCTAGTGGTGGTGCTTCAGCAAATGAATGGACTGCGCAAATAGAATATGATTTTGTAAAAGGTGTAAGTAGAATTTTATCAACTGGTAAAGAAGTTAATTGTTCTTATAACGCTATTGATAGTCAATATGAGTTCGAAGTTGATAATGACAATCTATTATCTCCTAATTTAGTAGGTACTTATTTAAGTAGAACTGGTATACAAGATTCTGAAAAATCAATTAAAGCATCTTATAAAACAGCAGTTGTAGCAAATAGAAGAACTTACATAGGTAATGTAAAAATTGAAAATGAAGATGGTACTTATGAAGTAAAAGGTGATGGTATGTTAAAGAGTTTACCAAATAAGTTTGATAGTTTTCCCTCTAGTTTGTTAGTTGAAGCAACTGTAAATGATGGTGAATCAATAGTCAAATTAGAAACTTTTGCTGATAGAATATTACAATACAAACAAGATACTTTATATATTATAAACATATCACAAGGTATAGAGTTTTTAGAAGATGTGCATAAATATAAAGGTGTATCACATCCTTCTATGGTTTGTAAAACTGATTATGGTATTGCATGGATAAATGAATTAGGTTGTTATTTTTATGATGGTAAAGAGGTTGTAAATCTTTTAGAAAGAGGTGGGCAAAAAGTTATTGATGATGCTACATGGCAAGGACATATAACTGATACTTCTACTGCTTCCAGTATGATTGGATATATTCCTAAAAAAAGACAATTAATAATTAAAAAATCTAATTCAAATGTGAGTGATGCAAGTGATGTTTATTTATTTGATTTAGTAACAAGAAGTTGGAGTCGTGGTGTAGATGTATTAACACCAGATTCTCAACTAACTAGTAATTTTATAGTATTTCAAAATGAATTAATATATATGCATACTAATCAAACTAATGCAATGGCAAAGTATGTATCAACTCCTACGTCTAATGCAGGGTTTGAATTTTTTACTAAAGATATAAATTTTAATTTACCAGGCGTAAGAAAAAAAATATATGCTATTTATGTGCATTATAACTCAGATGGTGATACAAATGTACAATTAAAATATAGAACTAATGGGTCTGCAACTGATAGAGATTTTGCTGTAAAAGATAATACTTTTGATGAAGGTGGTTCTGCTTTAGATGACTTTGTTGATGCAGAAGATAGTACAGTTGAGTTATCAAGTACTAGTGATGTAACTAAAATAGCATCTTTTAAACCATCTACTGCTAGTCATGCTAATGATATAAACTCT
>VTLG01009587.1_pt1 | contig 26099 bp, 39 predicted proteins | sample 4694571 | NCBI WGS metagenome assembly VTLG01 (sample SAMN12604809, study PRJNA352737) | marine metagenome | biome: ENVO:00000447; feature: ENVO:00000209|ENVO:00000569|ENVO:01000036; material: ENVO:00002151; isolation source: viral sequences binned using virsorter ...
GCGATAACTTCTGTTACGATATCCTCACCTGTGGATAGTCTTAATATTTTCACATTTGCCATAATTTTACCTCAGTTTGTATTATAATAAATTTTTTAGTCTTTGTCAATGGTGTAAGGTGTTGTAATGATATATTTTCTAGCTGGGTTTACAACTACATTTAGTTTTTTCATAAATGCTCTATCAAGTAATATATGTGTTCTGTCTTCTCTATCATCTAAAGTAAACTCTACATCTTTATATAGTTTACCTGCAAAAGAAACATCTAATTTAATCATATGTCGGTCTTCTTCATAATCTCTAAGACCGCCAACAGATATGGTTTCTTTTTTAATTATATTTGATACAATTTTTTTATCATATAATGACCAAGTAATTTTATTACCTTTTACTTCCATTTTTTCAGCGTGTATCACATTTGTGCCACTATTACCTGTATCAAACTTTGCAACTATATCACCAAATGGTTTTATTGTTACAACTTCTTTAAACCCACATTGAGAAGGTGCATGAACCCAATTTTTTCTATTTACAAAATGTTCTAAAATTTCTTTACTAATATTTCTACCTGTTGCCTCTTCCATACCCTCAGTACCAGGTGATGAGTTTACCTCAATCATAAATGGTGGTTCTGTTTCTCTATTTTTTGAAGGTATAAAATCTACAGCAGTCCATAAACCATCAACTGCTTTGGCAGCTTTTAAAGTTTCTGCAATTTCTAATTCTGTTAATTTTAAGGTTTCTGGTTTTGAACCTTGCGATACATTACTTCTAAAATCACCTTTAATAACTGGTCGTTTCATTACAGATAATATTTTACCACCTAATACTAATGCTCTAACATCATAGTCTGTTTTAATATATTCTTGAACTAATAGGTCAGCGTCTTCATCTTGTTTATTTACTAATTGAACAATTGAATCTAAACCTATTTTTGATTCTATGAATAAGACACCTACACCTTTTGAACCTCTTAGTGTTTTAAGTATAATAGGAAAATCAGTTTCTAGTTTTTCAAAAGATTTTAAAACATCATCTTTATCGTGAACTAGAGATTGTTTAGGTTGTTTTAAACCAAACTCAGCTAATTTAAGTGCCGTTCTAAATTTATCTGTACAGATTTCTATGCAATCCCTACTATTAATACAACATACTTGATGTTTTTCAAATAGAGATACTAAGTCCATCCAACTATCTTTTCTAACAACAGAACCTCTGAATACAGCAATTGTATCTGAATTTACAATAAAACCTTTATCATCTTCTTTATTGTGAACTCTACGAATACCTTTTTCATATGAAGTATAACCACCAGTTAGTTTATAAAGATAATAATCCCAACCTAACTTTTTAGCTTCTTCTTGTAATCGGTCTGCTGTATGAAAGGTCTTGGCCTTTTCAGGTTCATCCGTGATAATGACCAATCTAGGTTTATCATGTTTTTCTTCTGTTAAGTATTCTTTAAAATTAGGTACTTTCATCTTCCGCTTTTTTGCCTATGTTATATTTAGCAGATAGATTCCATTCGTTTTTTTCTTTGAAAGGTAATACTTTAATTTGACTTAATGGTGCCTTGTTTTCAGCACTTTCTTTCTTGACAATATCTATCAAAGACCAATCTTGTAATAGAATCGCTATTGTGTTTCTTCTTTGTATATCATTTTCAGATAGTGTTGCATTTTTACCATCAAGAGCAAATAACTCTTTAAAGTGTACAATAAAATATTTTCCTTGTTTGTGTAAGATATGACAAGATTGATATAGTGTTTTATCTTTACGACTTGCTACACCTATTCTTGTTAGTGTTTCTCTTATTTTTAAGAAATCATCTGGTTGTTTTATGGTAACTTCTAACATACTATCTGGAGTCCATGTTATATCATTCATTTCCTTTTTCTCCCACCTTTGTCAATAGATAACTTGATTAATTCAATTTGCTCTTTGGATAGTATGGATAAAGCCTCTCTTGCTTTGTCATTGTTGTAGCCATAATATTCTTTCACATACTCTAAGTCTTTCAATTTAGTCTGTGATAGCCACTTACCACCAAATCGCTGTCTTTTCCTTATACTATTTATGTAAAAGTGAAATTGAACTTTCTTATCAAGGAAATGATAGCCATTCATTTCGTTTGCCTGTGCTATTGTATCATAATGCATAGACAAACATTTATTGATTACATAAGGTGGGTATTTCTTTACCCAATCAGTATCATCTGTATCAAGTAAAGGTTCCTTTGTAAAATTTATTGCTTTTAAATAATCTTTTAATTCATACATTACTTAAATTTACACCCTGCCATTATCTCAGTTAAACAAGCGACCATATTGATTTCTTGGTCAGCAACAAAAGCTGACTTGTATTGATAGCCTGCAATAATTAATATCGCTTGTGGTATTGAGTTTGGCGTGAGTGCTGTATAAAGAACTTCATAAACACTACGAAATATAGATGATGGTTCTTTATCTAAGTTTTGTACGACCCATTTTCTCATATCATTAAATCTTTTTTCTTTCAGACAAGCAATCAACTCTTTATGACTTACTTCTGAAATACTAAAAAGAATACCACTATCAATTTTACCACGAACTGAATATCGTTGTAATTCATTGATGGTTCTTCTAAAATCTGGATAATGTTTTTGTATTAATTCTGCTAGTATCTTTTTATCATAATCAACTTTTTCAGTTTCTAATACTTTGCATAATCTATTTAATAGTGCTGTAGCAGTCTTTACTCTTTGACCATTTACAATTCTAAAATCAATAACAGTACAACGACTATGTAATGCTGGTATCAATTTGTTTTTGTAATTACAAGTAAATATAAATCTACAATTATTAGCAAAAGTTTCTATAAAGTTTCTCAAAGCGGGTTGTACAGATTCGGCGTTCATATAATCTGCTTCATCTAGAATAACGACTTTGTGTTTACTTTCTGTTGATAATGATACTGTTGAAGCAAAATTTTTAATCTTGTTTCTTAGTGTATCTATTTGACGGCCTTCATCTGAGCCGTTGATGATAATATAATCAGTACCTAATTCTTCACACAAGGCACGAGCAACCGTGGTCTTTCCTGTACCAGCGGTGCCCGATAATAACAAGTTTGGTATTTCGCCTTGTTTTAAAAACTCAGTAAAAGTCTTTTTTAGGTCTTCTGATAAAATACATTCTTTAATTTTTTTAGGTCGGTATTTCTCAACCCATAAAAAGTCTGACATAATATAAACCTCAATTTATTCATTAAAATGTTGAATCTGGTTCTAATGCAATCCAATATTGAACTGGTCTAGAACGATTGGTAAAATGACTAATTTTTTGTGATGATATTGCAACATCATAATCATCTGTTACCAATTTAAAGTTTTCTGCTTTGTAATGAGCTTCAAACTTTTTATCTGATTCTCCAACATCTACTGAATAAGTATTTGAAGTATTATTTTTTCTGTCGGATGCCCTTAGTGTAATATTTTTACCATCACCAACTACCGATACATCTGGTAGATTTAATGTGGTAACACCTTTCATAAGTTTTTCAAACATTTCTTTTTTCAATGTAAAAGAAACAAATGATTCAGGCATTGTTATTGATTTTGATGGTGCTGTAATTACAGATTTATCAGCAAAAAAGTATTTAATTTTTTGCCTTGAATTTTCATCTGCTATCATAACATTAGAACCACCATTAAATTCTAATTTAGGTTTTGCAAACAAATCAATTGACCTTAGAAATTCAGGTAAATCGTATATTGCAAACTCTTGGTCAAAACTTTCAGATATATCTGCCTCTGCCAAGATGTTCTTCATTGTTGATATCGTAGAAAGTTTATTACCTTCTTTTACTAAAATATTAGGGTTGATATCAGCAAAATTTTTTAATAAGTTAATTGTATCACTTGATAACTTCATTATATATTTAACCTCACTTGTTCATTATATGGAGCGGGGGGACAGAATCGCACTATCACCTTTTTACTGGAAGTAAAATGTTCTACTATTAAACTACCCTCGCAATTATGTATTATACAGAAACCATCCTATAAGTCAAGTCTAGGACGACTTCAAATAATTTATAGCCTCATTGAGTATTTTAGTATCATCTTTGAACTTTGATAATGCTGTGTTGCAATTATCACATAGATACCCTCTAAACTCACCTGTTTTATGGTCGTGGTCTAAACACCACTTAACTCTATAACCTTTTTCTATCATACCTTTTTCAGTAATACCACAAATAGGACACTTGTGATTTTTAGGAACTTTATGAACTTTTTTTAACTCTCTAGTAATCTTACTGTGTTTCTTATCACATACTTTACAAGTACCTCTAAGATATTGACCACCACTAGCGACACCAAAATATTGTTTTGTTTTAGGGTAAACTGTTCCACATTCTGAACATTTTTTTGTTTCAGTTAATTCTTCTGTGCCGAAAACTGTTTGAACTGTTTGAGTTTTTAAAACCATAAGATAGGAGTATATCAGCCTGGACAGGAAAAGTCAAGTCCAGGCGATATTTTTTCCTTACTTGATTTTGATAACTTTTGGTTTTTTCTCCTCAGGTACCACTCTTTCAAGCTCTACCTTCAAAAGACCATTTTTTAATGAAGCGTCTTTTACAACTACATCATCAGCAAGAGTAAAACTTCTATTAAAAGCTCTCATTGCAATGCCTTTATGAACTAGACCATCATTCGGGTCTTTTTCAGCCATTAAGTCTGCTGATTTAATTGTTAAAGTCTTTTCTTCAACAATAACCTCAATCATGTCTTTTGAATAACCAGCCAATGCAACTTCAACAACATGAGTATAATCTCCTGTTTTTCTGATGTTGTATGGTGGGTAGTTAGGTACTTGATGTTCTAATAATGATTCAAAATGTTTGAATACATCATCATAACCAATAGTATATGGGTGTAACGAATTAAATATCGTCATATTTTCCTCCTTTTATTAAGCAAGTTTTGTTTTAGAAGCCCCTTTATGGCGACCTCTAAAACTATTTATAAGTTTTAATACTCTATTATAAGGGAAATTTTTATAAATGTCAATGGTGAGAAGTACACCAAATACTATAAAAAATAAGGGGATTGTGTTGAGGGTCTTATCAATAATACCAAAGTCTGATAATATTGCAAGTGTCATAACAAATGGTACATATGATAGACCTAAGAGTGCAAATATTCTTAAAATGAACTTTAAAATTTTCACTTAATTATTTATTGATAGTATTCTTAATATTGTGTTAAGCTTTTATGAAGTTTTATCTTCTCATTTTTGCTATATCTTTAGCGTGTTCTTCATCAAAGATAGGTACAAGATTTGATTTATGTAATATGCCGATACCTATAAGTTTTCTTTCGCCATCATAAACTTTAGGTTCTTTTCTAGCACAAGCATTTTTATCTGGTGTTGTGGTGAGAGATGGTATCTTTTTAGATACTGTATCAGTTTTGGCGCCTTGATATGTGCCTGTATTTTTAGGTTTGTATTTTACTTTACCAAATTGTCTATTGATAAAATCATCTAATGACATCATATCTTGGCGATTATTTGTCTGTTTACATTTCTTATTATAAAGTCTATGCTCTTCTTTCAATTCAAGCATTCTTTTTTTAGTAATTTTTACTTTTGGTTTTTTTAGATTGAGGCTAGTCATACCTCTAACTAAATGCATACCTTTAGGCATGACGCTCTCCATTAGGCAACATATAATTACCCCATTGTAAACTTTCATAATACCATGGTGAGTACCACACTTCACCTTTGATAATGAATATTCCTAAACTGTTTAAATGGTTATGGTCAAATAACTTTATCATTGGATTCATTGTAAACCTCTCTTATTTTATTATTTACTTTAATCATATTCCTAAAAACTCCTCACCTTCTTTAGGTTTCAAAGCCTTAGCTTTTTCTAACTCTGCTCGTTCAACAACTTGTTTGAACTCCGCTTTTAAATTTTCTATATCATCATTCATCAACCTTACATCTTCATGAAGTCTAAGAAAAAGTGTACCAAAATAGGCTATAAAACCTATATTGATTAATATAAGTGTACTTAATAACATAACTTACCTCTTTGTTTTGTTTAATTCATCTAATTCTTTTTTAGCATTCTTCCAGATATCTGGTGTAAAATTTTCATGAAAAGAATGATAATATGGGTTCTTTTTTTTCTTTTCTTTTTTCAATTCTGTTTTTTTCTTACGAGCCATAATATTCTTCCTCTTGTAGTAAGAGCTCTTGAGCATGATACTCAGCTTCACCATATTTTAAATTATGTTCATATAAATCTTGATGATGGTCTTTACTTGCTTGAGGATAACTGCCACCATATAATTCGTTTTCCTCTTTTGTCATAAATGTATCATAGTCTGCCATTATACTACCTCCTTTTTCTTCTCTCTACCAAACATATCAACTTCATTTCTAGTGAAACCCATAGCGGCAACATAGTATTTCATATTTTCAACCATTACATAATCACCCACCGAAGTAGACCTAAAATCTTTATTCAAACCACCATCACGACCCCAACCATTTTTAGTTAGGTTTTGCGAAGCCGAATAAACTGCCTCAGCGGCTCTCTTATGACCATACTTCATAGGGTCAAATTCCCAAGTAGCAACATATTCTGGTTTATCCTCAAAAGCGGCGTGGTATAATTTAACTTTCATCATATTTTTCATATTTTTTCCTTTCATAGTTTATCTACAAACCAGGATAAAGGAACCACGGAGAATGTCAAGCATTATTTTTTTTTTAAATTATTGATTTTAAAGGGTTTTAAAAAAAAGTTTGACTTTTTTTAGTCTGGATATCCATCATCTTCTTGTAATTGTACAATTTTTGAACAATTTTCTTGCGATTGCAAATCATTCTCATTTAGAGTATTGGGGTCTAGACCTTCTCTTTCTATATCATCTTCAACACAATCCTCACCAAACTGACATTCTAATATATGACAAGGTTCTTCAAAAGGATTTTTTGCTTTATGCCATTGTTCTGGTATAATAGTAAAGGCACCTTCGTGAGCTGTCCAAACTTCATCATTAACTACACATTGACCTTTCATAATATACCACATTTCACTTCTTTTAAAATGTTTTTGATTAGATAATTCTTTACCAGGTTCTATAACTAATTCTTTTACTTTTATCTCCTTTCCTATTTGATGTATAACTCTATAATATCCCCAATTTCTTTGTGTTTTTGCATTACGATATTCTTCTAAAATCCACCTTGATGAATTTTTTTTGTTTTCACCACCAACACCAAACTCAAATGATACCCATTTATCATCTTTGTATCTGACCTGTTCTGGTATATTTTCAGCTGTTCTATCGCCACCATTACAGAAGATTAATTTTTTATGAAACTTACCACCAAATTTATCTTTATATAATTCTTTTACTTTTTCTATGGCGCCACAAGCTGTATTATCTTCATCATCAAATGTTATAACTTTATCTACACAATACAACTCAGATAAAATCGCCACTCTTTCCTCTATCGGCATAAATGGTTGACCTTTTTTTCTTATTAACCATTCATCTGAATTTACACCTACAATTAATTTATCTGCTAATTGAGAGGCTGATTTTAAATACTGAATATGACCTGAATGTAAGGGGTCAAATCCGCCTGTTACTAATGCAATGCTATTTACTTTAACATCAGCTCTATTGTCATTTACTTTTGTCATTGTAAAACCACTCTTTAAATTTTTTATCTGTTAACCATAATTTTTTAACTTTCATAGGCACAATACTCATATGAATAAATGATTTAATTATCTCATAGTCTTTTCTTTTAATCATTATCTGCCTACTGATTTTAAGTATTTTGCCTTTGTGTCTTCCCAATCCATAAAAATGATATCATCATAAAAATGAGATTCTCTAGAAAACATATTTCTATCTAGTAAAGATTTTACTCTTTTACCAGCGTGTTTCTTTTTCCATACATCAACAAGGGCTTCTGTTGATGAATCAAATCTTTTAATTAATTTATCTTCTTTTATTTCACCTCTTAGGTATTCATATGTATTCTCATACAATCTTGTAAAGTATATACCTCTACAATGTGCCGTCTTAATATATTCTTTAGGCACATTTAATCTAGAATATGTGAACATATAAGACCTATTTTTGTGGTCTCTTTTTAATGGTTGACCATTTGGTCTTGTAGCTTCGTACCATTCCCAATATTTTCTTGTGTGATTTTTTTTCAACCATTGTTTAATCTTTAGTTTACTGTGTGCATTAGGTTCAAACGATACTGAACCCTCAGTAAATCCCATTCTTTTCCAATATTTCAAACCATCATATTGACTTAATCCGTGTGCCTTGTCTTTACCATATAATGATGTTGTGGTAACACCAACTAACTTATCACCATATTTTTCTTCCCATAATCTTTGCACATCATCTGATAAACATAGATATGCTAATAATTTACCACCTGTATAACTAAAACCTAATGGTTGTGTTGGTACTATTGATGAACCTATTGCTGTATGATTGACCATGCCATCAAATGTTTTTGCATTTCTTTCCCAACCTATCGCTTTATCTCTAGGTCCTAAATCCATAAAATCGCCAGATATACAAATAACACCTAGATATTTGCCTGTTATATTATCTTTTACTATAAAGAATAATTGGCGACCTATGTTTGAATTATTTTTCATTGTAGATAAAAAGGTTCTTAGTGTATTCCATTTTTCAGATAAATCACCACGCCTCATTTTACCATTAAATCTTTTTTCTGAATCATCTGTAAACTCTAGTACAGGTTCTAATTTTTCAAAGTCTTCTGGTGATTCTGGAATCCATATATTATTTTTTACATCAATAACTTCTTTTGCTTGTTCTGGTTTTTCTAATACAGATTCTTCATCACCAAAGACTGTATTAGTTTTTATTGTAGGATATTTTCTATGAACTTCACACCACTTTTGATATAGTGTGTATTCTTGAACGGTCATTTTAGAAACAAAGGCTAAATCTTCTTCAATGAGTTTTTTTAAATCATTTTCATCAACATCTTCTACTTCATTGATGTTGTTTTCATCTTGCCATTTTTCCCATTGTTTCTCAACAAAAGCTGGGTCTTGTTTTTGGTGTATATCAATATCGGTCATAATCTAAAAATATAATTTAAATACTATCAATGCCACTAGAAATAATATAATCAACTCAACTATACTAACTTCTGGTCTTAAATACTTTGTTCTAATATGCAACCACTTTGTAAATGAAGCATACCATCTAGGTTTATAATGCATAACTATTACAAAAGTTAATATACAAACTAAAATTACATTAAGAGCTAGCATTTATTTGTTCTTGCTGTTTCCTATAAATTTTCATTTGCTTTTCTGCTTTTTTGTAGGCTCTCTCTAATTTTAAATCACTAGCGTGTTCTGTAAAGTGTCTACCTAATGTATGGTCAAATTCGTGTTGGAATATTCTACTCATCATTCCGTCTAAATGACCTTCTTGTAAATCTCCATTTTCATCTTCATACTTTACCACAACCTTTCTAGGTCTTTTTAAAGATAACCATAAGAAAGGATATGTAAGACAACCCTCGGTCATCATTACAGTTTCCTCACTTGAACTTACTATTATAGGGTTAAAACAATGTAATGTCAAGCCTGATTCAATCTGTAAATGTCCACCGATAACGAAGTAATTAAAGGGTAATCCTACTTGATTACAAGTTAATCCTATTCCACCATACTTTTTCATGGTGTTAAACATAGATTTTGATAACTCTTTTCTGTCTTTGATATTATGTTCTTTTAACATATCATCAGAAAAAGGAGCTATAGCCGATTTTACTCTAGGGTCGCTAGGGTGTACTAAATCATATAGTTTTATATCTTCTTTTTTTTCTAAACTGCCTATGTCTATTTCATTTGTCATAACTGCTCTTCTAAAAATTTAATTCTGTGTTTTAGACCATCTATTGTAGTGTACATCCAACCACACGCTTGTGGTTTTATTTCACCCTCAAACCATTTTATAGTTTTTTCTAATGTATCTATTTCGTTTAATATTTCCCAATCTTTTTGTGTCATACTGCCTCCAATTGTGTGAAGTTGTGTTCTTTTTGAAACTTAACTATGTTTGTAAACTTATCAAATAGTATATCACCTTTGTGTGATATAATAAAGATATTTTCTTTAGGCATTGTTCTTACTATTTTGAAAAAGTCTTCTGTTCCTTGACCATCTAAACTACTGTCAAATATTTCATCTAATATTAATAGATTGGTATTTGTGCTGTTTTTTAGTTTTGCAATAGAACGCCAGGTAAATAATAGTGCAAGGTCTATTCTCATTTTCTCACCTTCACTAAAACTATTGTAAATAAACTTATCTCTGTTTCTACTTTTAACTGTTTCGTTAAATTCTTCATCTAATATAAATGATATAAAAAAGTCCATATCTTGTAGATACTTATTAATTAATTGATTCATGATAGGTAGATATTTCTTAATTATATTAGCTCTAGCTCCTCTATCAGATAATATCTCTCTAATTACATCAACATATTTCTTTTCTTCTTCTACCTTTTCTAAATCTTTTTTGGCTAATTCTAAATCTACTTTTAATTTTTCTAGTTTAGTTTCTAGGTCTTCTGTATTATCTTCATCTGATAATAATAATTCATTTGATAATTCATCTGAGTATTTTTTAATACTTTCTAGTGATGTATTAATTTTAGCAACCTCTACATTTAAATCTTGTATCTTTTTAGACACGGCGTCCATATCTGATAGTTCTGTTTCTACATTAACTATCTCAGACATTAATTCTTTTAGACCATTTTCTAATTTAGTTATGGTATTTTCTTCTTCTTTTACTTTTGCATTTTTTAATTCTTTTGGTATACTTTGTGTGCATACTGGACAGGTGTCATTTTCTTCAAAAAAGTTTAATGTCTTTTTATGATTGACTAAATTGTTTTCTATTTTAGCTTCTAGTTTATTTAATTCGGTTATTTTTTTATTAACTTTTTGTTTGTTTTCTATCTTTGCTTGATGTTTTATGATTTCTTCATTGATTTTTTGTAAATCAAGTCTATATTGTCTGTCCGCCTCTTGATTTTGTTCAATTTTTGAACGAGACCTTCCCTCCGCCTCTCCAGCCCTGTTTTTTAGACTTTTGTAATGTTCTGAGGTCAATGCATAGCTCTTATCAATTAAATCGCAGGAATGTCTAACCTCCAACACTTTTTTTGCCAAATCACTCTGTTGTGAGCGTAATATCAAGTCCATCTGTGTAAAAACTTTAATATCAAGTATTTCTTCTACAACATCACGCCTGTATCTAGGTTTCATTTTCATAAACGGCTCATATGAAGATGAACCTAATAATACGACTTGAATAAACGACCTATAATTTAATTTCATTATATTTTGTTCTAGATATTTTTGATAATCTACATTTGAGGCGTCCTGATTTATCATGGTATCACCTTCATAGATTTCAAATTTATTAGGTTTTATACCACGAACAACTTTATAAAATTTTGTACCTACTTGAAAGGTGACCTCAACTTCACAATCACCATCATTGATAGAGTTTACTATCTGGTCTTTTTTAATAATTCTAAAAGGTCTATTAAATAATACAAAACATAAAGCGTCTAGTAATGTAGATTTACCAGAACCATTTTTACCAATAACAAGTGTAGTAGGTGCTTCATCTAGATTGACCTTAATTGCCGTGTTTCCTGTGGAAAGGAAGTTTTTCCATGATATAGTTTTAAATGTTATCATTCTTGAGCTTCTTTATATAATCTATGTACAAAATCTTTCAATTGTTTCCTATCTAAATCTGTGTCTATTTGTTCTATATAATTACCTAAAAATGTTAGAGTATCTTCTCCTTGGTCTAATATGTCTTCTCTAACTGTAGCCGTTATATCTGAGGTATCATCATCTATAATACTTAACTCATATAAGTCTATTTCACTATGTAATCTGTTAACAAAATGTTCAAACATATCTTCATTGTTTTTAACACTTACATACAATTTAACATGAGTATTATTAAACTCTTTTACATCTTTACCATAATAATCATTTTCTTTGTCATTATAATATATCTTTTTAAATATTCTCATAGGATTAGGTACTCTTGTTAACTCTCTAGTCTGAGTATCAAATATATGAAAACCTTTTGGACATTTATAATCATTCCAAGTCATTTCATATTGAGTACCACAATAATATATTTGGCCATCATCTGACTTTTTATGAAAATGGCCAGATATTACTTTTTCAAATCTTTTAAATAAGTCTTTTTCTAAACCGTGGTCATTAAAAAAGCCACTATGCATTTCAAAACCTTTTACTTCTAGGTGACCAAAACATATTTGTGCTGTTGATTGTTTTAATGCATTAACACTTTCATTGTAGGTATCATCACAAATCCAAGGTAGAAGTAATATTTTTAATTTATCAAATACAACCTCTTGTGGGTTAGAATATATTTTTACATTAGGACCTACATTTAATTGTTCTAATGCATTTACTTCATTAGTATTTTTAAAGTAGGTATCATGATTGCCTAAAATGATATGTGTATCTATATTCATCTTAGTTAATTTGTTCCAGAATTTGTGTTGAAAGTTATAAGCAGTTTGATGATTAATAAACTTTCTTCTATCAACAACATCACCAAGATGTACTAAACATTTTATATTGTTTTCCGCTAGATATGGAAAAAATAAATCTCTATAAAATCTGTTTTGGTATTCTTGGAAGACTGGACTATCATTTCTAACACCGAAGTGTGTATCATTCAGTAGAGCTATCTTCATCTAAAAATTGGTCAAGTTTTCCTTTTCGTTTTCGTGTTCTTTTAATTGGTGCTTCATCAGAAGTGGTATGTTTTTGTAAGAACTCAGAATACTGATTTCTATAATGACCGTCATCACCTTCATTTACTGCCATATCTTCATAACCACCTTCGGCGATAAGTTTTTCTTTAATTTTTGTCTGTTTTTTTTCTTTCTGTATTCTTCTTATAAAGGCATAATATATTATTTGTGTAAAGTATGCAAATGGATTATTTGATTTTTCTGGATTAAAGTTATCTAGGTATTGTAAACAGTTTTCTATACCATCAGAAATCATATCATCTCTAAATGTATAATTTATAAAGTTAGGTCTATATGATAGATGGTTTGCTATCTTTAAAAAACATTCACCTATGTAATTAGTAACAGGTGGTTTTTCTTCGCCAGCGTCTTCAGCTTCGGTAACAAGTTTTTTGTACTCAACCATAGCCGCCAAAAACTCTTTGTTATTTACATAATGTTCTTTTTTCTTTTCTGATTTCATTGTATAATTATAATTTAAATATTAATAAATGTCAATGGTGAAAGAGTTATTCACATGAACTTTCTAATTCTTCTTCTGTTGCCTCTTGTTCAATTTCATCACCGTGTGCCGTGTTCCAGGTAAATAATATTACTAATGCTAATACGAAAGTTATAATAAAATTTTTTTGTTTTTGCATATCAACCACCATTGACAAAACTTGTTTTTTTTGGTATAATGAGCGTGCTAGTGATAGGGATGCTCCAGCTTCCAGAGGACGGAACTAGTGCAACTTGCCATCAGCGTCTTCAAAATCCAAGTTATCAAAGATTTCATTTATCTTCTTATTTGTTTCATCATCTACTCTTGATTTATTATATAATTTATCTTGTTCGGAAACAGGCGACTTTTTCTGTTCTTCTTGAACTTCTTGTAAATGAAAATCTTTTGCTAAAATTGTATAACTTCTATTTAAAGAATCGCCAGCTGCCGTTATAGTCATTATCTTATCCTTTGGTATGCTTACCTGTTCATCAGGCGAATATGCTGTCCATTTAACAAGAGCAACATAATCCGTTATGCCTGTCATTGTTAGTTTAGGAACATATTTTATTTGCATAGGTTTAACGATACTTAACCATTTAGATTTAGTATCTTGTTCAGTCGGTATTGTACAAACTACATCATCACCATTAACTAGTTTTATTATCTTTGTTTCCATTTCTTAACTCCACTTGGTGAACTTCGTAATCAAAGCCTTCTTCGTTGTAAATATTTATCCTTTCCTTGAAGTGTGATAAGGTATAGTTTTCCTTACCTTGATATGTTAAATCATCAGATATATCATATAAGGTCGCATTTGAATTGTTATCTTTCAATCTGAGCCCACGACCAATGCTTTGCAAGTTTCGTATACGACTTTTACTAGGAGAACTGAATACAATATTGTGTAAATTCCTAATATTAATACCAGTAGAAAAGGTGCCATAACTAGCAATAATAATACTGTTATCACTCTTTTCGGTAATGGCTCTAATTCTTTCCCTTTCTTCGGTGTCCACTCCTCCGTATACGAAAAATACTTTCTTGTTTTCATTTTTATCCTCTATAAGTTTCTTTAATATCGTACCATGTTTTTCAACATATTGAAATAAACATAGTGAGTTTCCTTCAAGAGATAAACATAAGTTTCTAATATATTTATTTCGTATCTCATTTGACACCAAGAAGTCCATTTCTTCTTGATAGGATTTATCTTTTAAGAAATCTTTAGACATATTATCGTGTTGTAATACTAAACAATATATTTTTAAATCTGCTAACTGTTTGTTATCTTGTAATGTTTTAGTAGATATAACTTTATTAACAGCACCAAATAAACCCTCTAATACAAGTTTATGTGTTTTACTATCATCTAAAGTACCTGTTAAACCTATACGATACTTACAGTTTTCTAGTTTTGTAAGTATTTTAGTTAATGATACGGCCTTAAACAAGTGTGCTTCATCACCTATTACACAACCAAATTCTTCAAACCACTTTTTAGGCATTTTATAGATTGATTGCCATGTACTAATATAAACTCTTTTATCAGAATGTTTTTCATGACCTTGATATATTCTATGAACATGAGCAGAACTATTCCACCCATAGTCTTTAAAATCCTTATATAATTGTTCAACCAAAGAAGTGGTCGGAACAACTATTAAAATTTTATCGTTTTTATCAACACATCTTATCAGATTAAACCGAACCATCAGATAAATTATTAGAGATTTTCCGGACGCCGTTGGAGATAGTAATAAACATCTATGTTTTCTAAGACTATAAGCAAATGCTTCTTTTTGATAATCTCTAACAGTAAAAGGAATTTTTAGAGCTTCTATAAACTGGTCTATTTTTTTATCATCTACATCAGCGTCTTTTATATCTGTTTTATCTACTACTGATACATTGTTTTCATCACACCAATTTAGTATGTAAGGGTATAGACCTGTGTATATTTGACCTGTTGCATATGAAAATAATCTTATTTTACCATCCCAATGTCTTGAACGATATTGTGGCATAAACTTAAAACCAGGCACACTAAAGGTAAAGTATTCTCCTAAATCACGGCGTACATCTTCATCAGCGTCAACTGATAAATGTACATCATTTTTCTTTTCTAATATTAATGTTCTCATTTAAAACAAGGACCTACAATCCAACCTACAAGTGATTTTCTAATGCCTTCTATAACTGGATTTACTCTATGCCATAAAAAACTTGTAAAGACTACCATATCACCTTTTTTTAAATCTAAGACAACATAATCATCTTTGTTATCTTTAGGTGTAGTCATACCAAACTCTAACTGACCACCTTTGTAATCATCATTTAGTATTAAAGAAAAAGAGATTTTTCTTTCTCTACGATTAGGATATATCTGACCTTTATCAATATGCCAATTATAGTAATCACCTTTGTTATATACTGTGTATTGAAAGTCCTCTATATCTGTAATATAATACATCCATTCTTTATCTCTATTGGCTTGCATAACATAAAAACTCATAAGATTTTCTATTCTTTTATTTTTAATAAATGAAACCTTAGACTTTCTTGCTGGTGTAATGCCTTGATTGTCTAGTTTACCTTCTGCTAATTTTACACTTTCACCTTGATTAATAATCTTATCTATCATTTTATCCTCCACGGCACCTTGAATAACATGATAGCATTGGTTTATGTCGGTATACATTAGATAGCACCAGAAGTAAACTTTTTCCATTCAATAGCATTCTTAATAGCAAAACTTCTATTTGATATTTGGCGTACTGTTGATTCTAAAAAGTCAACAACTGTTTGTAGGTATTCTACTTTTTGTGTGAGTTTAATTAGGTCTTCATCTGATTCTAGATACTTATCTATATCTTGTTTAAGTATTTTTAAATCAAATGGTTTTTGTTTGTAGATTTCAGGACTTGCTTTTCCTGTGTAGTATTCCCATTTAACCTTTTTCATTATATTAACATCAGTCTTTGCTCGTGTTAATAATAACTTAAAATTGTTTAAATGTTTTAAATATTTGTTGTGTAACTGTGGTGTTTTTAGAGATTCTAAATCCAACTCAGCGTCATTGATTTTAAGGTCCTTATCGGCCTGTTGTTGTAATTCTTCCAATGTCATAATAAAGTATTATATCAGCTTTTGTATTGTATGTCAAGGTTCCTAAGTGGTTGTAACAGATGTAGATGAAGCTCCACTATCGGCAAACTCATAGTATTTGTATGAAAAAGTAATATCACAAGATAGATATGCTACATCGCCTGCTTGTTGGTCATAACTAAGACCACCTAATGATGTGGGAAAAGTATCTCTAAATCTTACTTCGGTAACTGGATTATTTTTATTTGTTAATACAGTTAATGTGGCGTCTGAATATACACCACCCTCTTTTGCAGGTTGATATTTGCCACCTAAACCTGGTTCCTCAGATATTTGAGCTGATGAACCTGGAAATCTATCATTACCAGCTTCTGCTAAATTTTTAAACTCAGTATGGTCTTTTGGAAATCCTAGACCTACTAACCAACCATGTATCTCACGGTAGTTTTCTAAGTTTTCATCTACTAAGAATGTCATATTTAAATCGCCATAAGTTAGTTTATCACCAGGATATGGCATATCTAATAATGGTGTCTTCTGTGTACCAGAACCTAATTGTATTCCTGGTATATTTACAGTAGACACAAAAAACTCCACCTTCGGCAATTTAGCAATACTAAATTTAAATTGCGTAGGTGAAGCGTAGTCTAATTTTGTGGGTTGCCTTTCAAAGGCGTTTGTTGTTGTCATTTAAAACCCTATTTTACGATATATTTAACACCTCTGTAAGTGCATACTATTTCTTTTTTTTCGCTCATAGTTCCTCCTATGTTATATCTTTAGGAGAACTTTTCAGCCATGTTCTATGGCACCTTTCGGTATAACTATTTATCCTTTAAAATATCTATTAAATATTTAATGTAATCAAATTCATACCATTTCTCAGATATGTCATAATTGCCAGCATTTGCATGATGATTATTATGGTAAGGATGTAATAGTAAAAACGGTAAATGTATGTTTCTAGAATTATCGTTTGTTTCGTGATTTCTATATCCAAAACTATGACTAAAAACATTAACCCAAGATGAGGCGTGCAATGTATAAACGGCTGGGATAGCAAAGAAATAAATTGCTATTTTTGGGTTTATAAAAAAACTAATTGCAAGTGTTGACCAATATATTACATAGTAATAATCTTTTATAAATCTATGCATTTTGTTTCTAGATAATCTTTTAATTACAGATAAATTTATTTGAGAATTAGTTTCTGTGCCTATCCAAAACCATGTTCTCCAACCATCTGTTGCTGGGTGTGGGTCACCATCTACATCTGAATATTGATGATGAGTAACATGATTAGCTGCCCATATCATAGGCGGACCTTGTAAACCAAACAATGCACATATATTTAAAAACTTATCTACATTATTTGAAACCTTAAAAGATTTATGAGATAATAATCTATGACAATATCCTTCTATACCTAATGCACCAAAAAGAATAATACCTAATAGAGATACTAATAACCAAATAGAATCCCAATAATAATATAATCCTACTATCGTGATTAAGTGTACCAAGAACATTGATGTTACTAATTTTAAATGGTCTTTCATAGTATTATTTATCTATAAAAAAAGGGGAACCGAAGTTCCCCTTTCATAAACACTTCGTAAGAAGTTAAGATTACATTAAGTTAGCAACCTGTACTCTACGATAGTATCTGTTAGCGTTTGCATTTCCAGCGCCTGTTTGAACAGCAGCGTCACCTGAACCAGCTTCAGCAAATGGGTTAGCAATTAAGCCATACCTAGTTTTGAATCCGATTTTTGGTTGGAAACTGTCTTGTCCAACTGCTCTCACCATTTGTAGTGGAACATATGGGCAATAGAACAGACCAGCGTCATAAGGGCTTGTGCCTTTATAACCACAAACGAAATATTGTTTTGCAACACTATTTGCTGAATATGGGTCAACATAGACTTTAAATCTACCGTTTAACACACCAGCAAAAGTATTTCCTGTGTCATCAACATTTAAATTGTTGTTTAACGCAGGAGCGTAATCTAATACACCAGCCATTTGAAGTGCCGAAGCGACATCAGATGAACAAATAATTAAATTACCTTTACCTCTACGAGTTCTGTAAGCAATTGTGTTAGCTTCTCTTTCAACTTGGAACATAAGACCTTTAAATCTCTCAACACTCCAACGACCATTACTGTCTGTATCTAAATCAAAGATACCAGCAGAAGTAGTGTTAATAGCGTTAACAGAACCAATCGCTGTAGATGAAGAATCTGAAGCACCAATTTCAGCATTGGTGTAGATTGTTCTAACTACTTCACGGTTGATTTCAGCAAGAATCTCAGCAGACAAAATGTTTGCTAATTCAGATTCAGCGTCTAGACCATGAATTGCTTTTAAGTCTTGTGCTAGTTCCATTGTGTACTCAGCTTTTAGAGCTCTAGACTTCGCTGTTACAGTTGATTTCTCAATTGAGAAAGCCATTTCAGCAAAGTTATTTCCTGAATCTTCACCTAAAGATTCAGCAGCCGCTGTAGTCATTCCAGTACCAGTAGTAAATGTACCAGCTGGGGAATCGTTTAACAACGCTGGGTTAGAACCAGAATCAGCTGCAGATGAAAATCCATCAACAGCAGAACCTTCTTTGTTCCTACCAGAGAAGTCTGTATCAGCAGCGTCAAATAGAGCTTCTGTACCTGATTGAGTGCTAAATCTAGCTCTCATTGCAAAGATAAGACCTGTAGGTCCAGTCATTGGTTGTACACCAGCGATATCATAAGCAATAAGGTTAGGCATAGCTCTTCGTACTAATGAAATTAGGATTGGGTCCCAATTATCAACATTACTACCTGTTACATTGGCCGGAGCCTCAGATAGAAATGCTTTGTCTTCTTTGAGAGCTCTTTCTTGGTTCTCTAAGATGACACTTGTAACGGCTCTTCTGTAAGTATCCTTTACTTCTGGAAGTTCAGGATGGTCTAATACAGGCTGCCATTTTTTTTCATAAGTTTCCGATAAGTACATATCTTCCTCTCTCCTCTATTTACTTGACAACTTAATGTCTTTTGTTTTGCTAATAGCGGCGGTATAAGCAGCCATTGCGTTTGATAAGTCTTCTTGCGAAGATTCACCACCTACCGCTACATCATCTATGTCATCCGAAGATGAGCTTTCACTTTTTGCTTCAAAGTAGGACTCTTTAATAGTCTTAACTTTTTTTGCAAAATCTTCTTCTGATGAATACTCAACACCTTCTACAAGACTGTCAAATTTTTCTTTAGCTGTATCTGCTAAATCAGATGAATGTTCATCAATGATTTCTTGGCGTTTATAGCCACCATTGACTTTATTCATTTCAACATTCTTTTCAATTTCTTCGTTGAGTTTCTTTTCTAAATCTTCTATCTTAGAAGCTTGGTCTTCAAGAACATCATACTTTTCATCTGGTACATCAATGTAATGGTCTTCAAATAATTTTTTAAGACCACCGATAAAGTCTTCGGCAATTTCTCCTTTAATGCCTCTCTCTATTGCTAGAGTGTTCTCTTTCATCCATTCTTCAACTACATAAGATAGATATGAATCTACCTTTTCAGTTAATTCAGATTTAGATTTTTCAATTTCTTCATCAAATTTCTTAGAATATTCTGCTTGTAATCTTTCTGATTCTGCTTTCACTTTTGATTTGATTGCAGCTTCAAAGATTGTAGCAGCTTTTTGTTTAAATTCTTCTGATAAATCAGAATCGCCAACTAAAGCTTCAACATCTTCCTTAACATCAATGTCTTCATGATATCCAGCTTTCATAGAATGTTTTTTCTTTTTCATGCCTTCTTCAACATCTTTGTCTTTTACTTCTTCCTTGTCTTTAGCTTCAACGACTTCTTTATCTTCTGAATCTTCAACTTCTTCGTCATAGTGTTTAGCTTCGTAACCTGCTTTCAAGTGTGATGGCTCTTGGCCTACTTGTGCAGATTTTGAAACGGCGTCTACGACTTGTTTAACCTTCTTAGTAGAATCTGGATTGCTGTCTGTTGGTTTAACCACAGGTGAACCTAAATCTTCAGCGTCATTCATGCTGGCGATATGAGATGGTTCAGCAGGTACAGCATTCTTTTTAGGAGCGTCTGCCATTGGATTAGCAGCTGCTTCTTCTACTGTTTCAGGTCTGTTTTCTGATTCTGCCATTGAAAATCTCCTCTTGTCTTTATAAGCTTATAAAAACCTTTATCAGGTTTAGATAATATTTATAAAATTATAGTTTTCTAATAAACTCTCCAAAAATCTTTATCTTTTTTTCTTCTAAAGCTTTTTGTTTAGTTTTAATCATCTCCATTTTCCACGCCTCAATGTCTTGTTCAACAAGAACACCGTTGTCCCATACCCATTCTTTACCTTCCATAATGCCTTCTACGAAAGCTTGAGGAGCAGAAGGGTCTGCCACAATATCAGCGGCGGTTGCTAACATAAAGTCATTCTTTACATAACTAGCGCCGTTGCGTTGTTCAATGGAACCCATGCCCCTTGATGATACTCCCAATTGAGCACCTTCATCAATAAGACCTTTTACAATCTTACCATAAGGCGTGTCCATGATTTTAGCTTCACCAATAAAGTTATCACCATCTGGATAAAGTTTCTTAATCATATGAGAAACTCTCTCTAGATTTACAGTAGGTCCGTCAGGATGTCCTAACTCACCAAATGCACGATTTTTATTGATAAATTCTGAGTTATATCTTTTTACTTCGGTCATTAAAATATCTTTCGGATATACACGACCATTTCTATTTTTTATATTAGACTGTAAAAAGACACCTTTAATTGTGTAATTTTTCTTTCCGTTTTTTTCTTCAACAAGGTATTCTGCTGAACAAACTTCTTCTGAAATTAATTTCATATTACATCTCTCTCTTTTTGGTATATACTATTTATACAATTTTTTACCTAAACTCTACAATAATTGTATAATTATCGCCGTTAGCAAAGTTTTTTGTTGATAATAGTACATCTCCTGTTGGTGTTGTTGCGTTATTTGGTATGGTATTACCATCTGTTCTAAAGTCAAAATAACCTTGACCAGATAAGAACATCGCTGTTGCATTAGTAGCACCATCCCAAATTAACTCAACACCAGACTTACTATCAGAAGTATTAATTGAATAATAAACTTTAGATATAAGTCTATTCCCGTCCTCAGTCATAAAGGTTGTAGCCGAAGCGTCAACCTTAGTGACCAAGGTCTCTCCTGTTCCGTCTGAAAAGTTTGTTAGTTTGGCAACAAACTTAACGCCAGATGTATCAGATATAGTTTGTGTAGTTACTGTATCAGCCATCTAGAAACTCTCCGTTGCCTCACCAAATCCTTCTTTTTGCATTGTTAATAAAGCAAAACCAGATGATGAATTTGTTGTTGTTGCTTTAATATCTCCACCTGTTGCACCTGTATTTGTTGCTGTGTTTTTAATTACAGCGCCATAGTAGTGGCCTGAACCACATAAGTTTATAGCGGTAACATCAGATGAAGCGCCTTTAAATTCTAAAAGTACCTCTCCTATACCTACACCATAAACAATATTTGTTATATGTAATTTAGCACCATTGCTGTGGTCGCTCAAACCTGAAGCGTCAACGGCAGCCGCTGTCGCAGCTGAATCAGCATTCCAGGTGAGTAATACTTTGGCATGGTGTTTTGTATCAGATAATATTTTTGTTGTAACTGCCATAGTTCCTTTACACCTCTATTTGTTTTAATTGCTCTCTTACTTCAAGTTCTATATAATCTAAAAGCTTTTCTTTTTCTATTTTATGTTTTTCACAAACTGATAGAACGCATTTTTCTATACTGTCTGAAAAATCTTTATCAAGTTCCTCATAAGCACATTGTTCATCATCTAACATCATAAACAAGTCAGTAGCCGCCTCTTTCATTAAGGGCGACAAAGACTTAAATGCCACAGAATCATGAATATTATAATCTTCAATAATATTACTTAGTTTCATCTGCTGATAAATCTATTTCTGCTTGACCATCTTTACTATCAATAACATTACCTTCTCTATCAAAAGAACCAGGTTCTGCTATTTCAGGTTTAGGGTCGCTGTAAGGTTCTGCCTCACTAGGTATTGCCTCTGCTGTATTAAACATATTAGCCGCCATTTTTTTTCTCTCAGCGTCTAAAGCGTCGCCTACTTTACCTCTTAAAGCATTTTTAAAATCTTCACCAGCTTCATTGTTATTACCTGTTGATAGATTATCAATAAACGATTTTATTTGTTCACTCATGTTATTTCATCCTCCATCGGGTTATCATCCATCTGAGCCATAGGGTCTTGAATGATACCTTGTTTAATTTCTTTCTTAATTTGTGCGTCCATCTCAGCGATTTCGCCTTCGCTTTGTTTCAACACATTTTTTCTAACATAATCTACACTATAAAACTTACCAATATATTGACTAATTTCTTGCACCATTTGTAGTCTTTCTCTCATCATTTCAGTTTGCTTTAGTTCAGCAAAATGACCATCTTGGAGAAAGTCATAGTTTATGTTATTGTGAATTTTATTCCAGTCTTCCTCAGCAATAACTTTCTTTAATACTAATTGTGTTTTTAATAAGTCATTAAATAACTCAGTAAATTTCTTTCTTAATCTTTGGACAAATTTAGTAAATTTAAGTTCATCTCTAGTAATTTCACTTGAACGACCTAAACTAAAACCTTGTTGTGATTCTAATCTACTTACAGGTACATTCAATGAACGATATAGTTTCTTTTGGAAATATTCTATATCAGCTACTTCACCTAAATTACTTCCGCCAGGTAGTGTAGATATGTCTGTTCCTCTACCACCTTCTCTACTTGGTAACCAAAAGTCTTCTAACATTGACATATAGTTTCTATCATCTCTGATTTCACCTGTTGAAGCGTCATAAACAAGTTTGTTTCTATATCTTGCCATAACATCTCTTAAATATGCCTCAGCTTTTACTTTTGGTAAATTACCAACATCTACTTTAAAGATTCTTCTTTCAGGCGCCCTTGCTATTCTGTAAATAACAACAGCGTCTTCAATCATCCTTAATTGATTTACAGGTTTAATTGCCTTATGCAAATGAGATAATATTATATTTTTTGATTGGTCAATTAATCCTGAGCTGCAAAATGCGATTGTATCGGGTGCGATTTTAATACCGCCACCAGATGTTTGACCTGAAACGCCTTTTTCATTGTAAAGATAATACTCTACATATTCATCAACCATTGTTAATGAGGCTTTACCTTGATTGCCATCAGGTCTTTTCTTTCTTACTTCTCTAATTTTTTTAATCTTTCTAGGGTCTAAGTATCGTAATTCTGTAACACCTGATACAGGAGAATTACGGTCTATAAGTATTTGATATGCAATTCTACCATCTACATACCATCTTCTGAAAATGTCATGACCCTTTGTGTTAAAGTTCATAAGTTTTAACACAGTTCTAAATTCAGATTCTATTTTTCTTTTGATATCATCGCCATAAGGAACACTATCAGTATTTACTCTAACAGGGTCTTTATTTTCATTAGCGACAATAGCTTCGTTGATAACATCCTCAATTGCCATATCACATTCGGGATGTAAAGAGATTTCTCTGTATCTACGGATTAAATCCGCCTCAGATTTGGCAGTACCTTCCATGTCAAGGTACTGACCAAAATAACCTCCGCCAGCAACGACCTGGGTTCCGTCATCCGCTGGCGAGGTTGTAAAGTTTTGTTTCGGGTCCTCAGTCTTCTTTACTTTAGTAATCTGAAACCCAAATAATTCAGCCATAATTTAACTCCTATCTTGTATCAATATTTATACGACCATTATGTGGTTGTATTACTTTCAAAGAATTGATACTTAAAGGTTACATCAAAAGTTTCAATAGCGTCATTTGTATCATATGCAAGAGCAATAGCCGCTATGTCGGTAGGGAATACTCCTCTTAATGTATATGATTTTAATGTGCTACCATTTCTATCTAATTGGTCAACAAAAGCGTCAACTTGATAGTCTGTTGGATTAGTTAAACCTTCACCATCAGTCATATTGTTGATACCATTTTGCCATCTTTCAAAAGCGTTTCTTAGTCTAAATGAAGTATCATTTAAAATAGTAACAGTCCAGTCAGCAAATGTTCTTTCACCAGCAAGTTTAATTTGTCTGCCTCTAAATGGGACATTAACCTCACCGATTACCATTTGTGGTAACTGAGTACCTTGACACAAAAACGCCATGTCTTCTATTTCGCCACCAACTTGAGCATAACCAGGAAAAGGTAAGGTTACCTTAAACTGATTGGCACGAGCACCACCGCCGACAAGTTTAGCTTTGAAATCTGATATATTTGCCATCTTTTTTCTCCTCTAAATTATCCAGCGACTTCTTCAAATGCAACACCTGTTCGTGTAGCAACGAATTTAAGTGTAATGAAATTAATTGAACGAGCAGGTTTAATAAAGATTTCTGCTACAAATTCATTTCTATCAATAACACTACCTGGGTTATTTGTATCATCACATACTACTAAAAAGTCTGTGATACCTCTACGACCTTGTACATCTCTTAGGAAAGGTTCTACAATGTTTCTAAAGTTTGCTCTTGTAAATTCATCATTGAACTCAAAGAGTTGGAATTTAGCAGCTGTAGAAATTGCTTTCTCTAATGTAATGAAAAGTCTTCTTACATTTATTCTATCAAATGCACTTGGTGTTGTAAGAGCAGTTTTATCTCCAAACAATACTGTACCTGTACCTGGTAATGTAACAACAGGGTTGATACGAGCTGGGTATAAAATATCTCTTTGTGCTTTTGTAGGATTATATGCAAGTTTAACAGCACCTCTTACGATACCACGATTAAATCCAGCAGGACTAAACCATGAATCAGCAACAGCGTCTGCTCTAGCACATAAACCAGCAACATCACCATTTAGTGGTACAAATCTATAAACATCTGAATATCTATCATACATTTGTTTATAACCACTATCAAATACACAATAACTAGATGACCTTCTTGAATCAAAAAAGTCTTTAACATTTTTAGTTTGTGTATGAGAGTTTGAAACATTAACAACATCCGCTCTTTCTGGACTAGCAAAGACAATAGCGTCTTTTCTTTTCTCAGCAACAGTTACTAAGTTATCAATATGTGTTCCATCTCCTGAACCTGCTATGATTAGACCAACATCTACTGTGTCTGGGTCTTCAAATCTTTCGTAAGCAGATAATTTTTGTGCATTAGTTACACTTGAACCATCTGAACCACCAGATAATGATTCTAATGTTGGTGTATCAACAGCAGTATATGTTGTACCAGCTGCATTGTTACCCCAATTAGTACCTGATGTATTGTGGTCCATCCAGTATATGAAATTTGATTTTGTATAAATTACATCTGGATAATAGTTTGTGTCGCCTTGTGGTGTTTTAGCGTCAGCAGCTTTTGACATACTTGAAAATGTTTCAATAACATCTCCTGGTACGCCTGTAATTCCGCCATCTTCATCTACCACTACGACATGAAGTTCATCGCCAGAACCTGAACGGTCAGAAACATATGCTGAAGTTCCTGGAGCTCTATCTACTGAATCGTAATATCTCC
>VTLG01011324.1_pt1 | contig 26098 bp, 44 predicted proteins | sample 4694571 | NCBI WGS metagenome assembly VTLG01 (sample SAMN12604809, study PRJNA352737) | marine metagenome | biome: ENVO:00000447; feature: ENVO:00000209|ENVO:00000569|ENVO:01000036; material: ENVO:00002151; isolation source: viral sequences binned using virsorter ...
CTTTCAGTTTTATACTCGTAAAATTGGAAGTATGGGGTTGTATCAGTTTAAGTTCAAACTAAAACCAAACAAAATGGCAAAATTTAAATGTAAAAAATGTAGATGTGAAAAAAATATTTTGAAACAAACTTTAGTTTTTGAAAAAGAAAAATTTATTGTAAAAGAAGCAAAGTGCAAATGTGGAAACTACATGAAAGACGTTGAAAAATGTGAGGGTTTTGGAACAAGTTTTAAGTCAGAAAATGATAAGAATGGGTAAAGGAAGAAAGAAAACACCAACAAAAATAAAGGAGATGCAAGGAACAATTGAGAAAAGCAGAACTATTGAAAACGAAATGGTTGTTGATTTAGTTTCTGAATTACCTGTTGTTCCAGATTGGCTTTCTGAAATTGGGAAGAATGAATTTAAAAAAGTAACAACTCAACTCTTTAATTTAGGAATGTTGTATTCTGTTGACCTAAGATTGGTTGAAGCTTATTCAAATGAAATAAGTTTATATTTAGAATGTGAAATGAAACTCAGAAAAGAAAACCGCATTGATGAATTTGAAAGTTCAGAGGGAACAGTTTTAAGACGCCAAGCATCTCCTTTAGTTAAAATGAAAAATGATGCTTTAAATAATAGTCTTAAATTAGCTGCTCAATTTGGATTAACTCCAGTTGCAAGAGCGTCAATTGCCGCACCAACAACAACAAACAATACTCAGATAAATAATTATTTTGATTAATAAAATACATAATGAAAATTGTTTAGATACTATGAAACGAATGAAAGATGATTTTTTAGACTTAACTATTACAAGCCCTCCTTACGATAATTTAAGAACATATAAGAATGATATTGATAAAAGTTGGAATAAAAATGTTTGGAAAGAGATAATTAAGGAGCTATATAGAGTTACTGCTGTCGGAGGTATTGTTGTTTGGGTTGTTGCAGATGCAACAATAGATGGAAGCGAAACAGGAACAAGCTTCAAACAAGCTTTATTTTTTAAAGATGTAGGATTTAATTTACACGATACAATGATATATGATAAAGGTTATGCTCCAAATACACAAAATAATAGATATAATAATTGCTTTGAATATATGTTTGTGTTTTCTAAAGGTAAACCTAAAACATACAATTTATTAAGAGAGTCACGAACTACAAAAGGAAATAGAAAATCTACTATTAGATTAAAAAATGGAGATACTAAAATTGAAGAAAGAAATCTTAATACTGATAGAGTTTTACGAAATATTTGGCATATTGATAATGGATATAATAGATCTACAAAGGATAAGATTGCTTTTAAGCACCCAGCTATATTTCCTGAAATATTAGCAGAGAAACATATTCTTTCTTGGTCAAAAAAAGGTGATTTGGTTTACGATCCTTTTATGGGAAGCGGTACAATAACTAAGGCTTGTCTTAAATATAAAAGAAAATATATAGGAAGTGAAATAAATAAAGAATATATAGAGTTGTCAAATAAAAGGTTAGCTAAATATAAAAATCAAACAAAATTATTTTGACTAATTTTTATTTTGACAAAGAAGCCGCTTCAAAGGCAATAGGATTTATTGAAACTTTTTGTAGTCATACAAAAGGGGAACTCCATGGCCAACCGTTATTATTAGAGGAATGGCAAAAAAAAATAATAGGAGATTTGTTTGGATGGAAAAATGAAGATGGAACTCGTAAATATAGAACAGCTTTTATTGAGGTGCCAAGGAAGAATGGGAAATCAACTATTTGTGCAGCAATAGGACTTTACATGCTTTTTGCAGATAGTGAGAGGGGAAGTGAAATCTATTCAGCTGCTGGAGATAGAGCTCAAGCTGGAATAGTTTTTGAGATTGCAAAACAAATGATTCTACACAATAAAGAATTAACTGGAAGAGCCAAAGTTTTTCGTAACTCAATTACAAACGAAAGTAAAGGAAATTTCTATCAAGCTATTTCTTCTGACTCAAAAACCAAACATGGATTCAATGCTAACTGCATAATTTTTGATGAATTACATACCCAACCAAATAGGTCGCTCTGGGACACATTGTTGACTTCAACAGGTAGTAGGATTCAGCCGCTTTGCATTGCAATTACAACAGCTGGTTATGATAGGCAATCAATATGCTGGGAGATCTATGATTATGCAAAGAAAGTCCAAGACTCTATAATTGAAGATGAGAGTTTTTATTCTGCAATCTATGAAGCTGATCCAGAACAGGATATAACCTTAGAATCTACTTGGGAAAAATGTAATCCAAATTATGGAGTTTCTTTAAGAAAGGAATACATGAAAAGGGAATCACAAAGAGCAATGGATATTCCATCTTATCAAAACACTTTCAAAAGATTGATGTTGAACATTTGGACTGACTCTCAGACCGCTTGGATTGGTGCAAAGGAATGGGAGGTTTGTCAAGGAGAAGTTGATTTAGAAAAATTAAAAGATAAAGAATGTTGGGCTGGTTTGGACTTAGCATCAACAAGAGACATCAGTTGTCTATGTTTAATATTTAAAGAAGATGAAAAGTTTATTGTAGTTCCATACTTTTTTATTCCAGAAGAGAACGCAAAGAAAAGAAGTGAGAGAGATAAAGTTGATTATGTTACATGGCTAAAACAGGAATATATAATTGGAACTTCAGGAGATGTTGCAGACTACAATTTTATAAAGGAAAAAATAATGGAGTTGGGAATGCAATTTAGGATTCAATCAATTTGTTATGATAGATGGAACGCATCTCAATTAGTAATTGACTTAACAAATGAGGGAGTTCCAATGGAGCCGTTTGGCCAAGGATTTCAATCAATGAGCGCTCCAACAAAAGAACTTGAGAAACTTATTTTAGGAGAACAAATTATTCATGATGGTAATCCTGTTATGAGTTGGATGCTTTCAAATATTGCTTTGCAAGAAGATCCAGCTGGAAACATAAAACCGAATAAAGCAAAATCAACAGAGAAGATTGATGGGGTTGTGGCACTTATTATGAGTCTTGGAAGTTATATGACTGAGGGAGATATTAATTCTATATACGATTCTCGAGGTCTTTTAATATTATAAATATGATTAAAATTTATTCAGCAAACGGATTTGTTAGAGAGTTTTGGGAAAGAACAAAAGAATATAAAACTTTTAAATCTGCATACGAATCTTTAGAGAAAGAACATATTGATTTATTTGGTAAAAGAAAATATGCTGATTATAATTCTTTTAGAGTTTGTAGAGATAGAAAAACAAAGGAAACAATGCTACGCAATAAATAATGTTTTGTTGAGTATAATTGCAAAAAATTATTAATGGGCATACTCAACTCTATTCAAAAAATATTTTCTGGAACACCAAAAAAAGAAACAAGAAGTATAAACTATACCTTACCATTTGGGCCTGCTCAAGCAGTATCTCCAGAAACAGCTTTAACATTTTCAGCCGTCTGGGCTGCAATGAGATTACTTTCTGAAAGTATATCAACGCTTCCTGTTGGAGTTTTCAGCAGACAAGCAAATGGAGATAATTTAGAAGTAACTTCTGAACTTGCTTTTCTTATAAAATACCAACCCAACTCTTATCAGAACAAGATTACTTTTTACGAAAAGATAATAATGGATATGTTAGCTGATGGTAATTCTTATGTTGAAATTGTAAGAAATAGAAATGGAAGAGTTATGGAATTACTGCCGTTAAATTATGGAAATGTAAATACTTATATTTTAGATAATAAACTTTATTATGAAGATAGGGATTCTGGTATAACTCATGATTCTGATAACATACTTCATTTTAAAATGATTACAGGTACAGATGGAATAACAGGGCTTTCTCCAATAGAACAATGTAAAAATGCAATTGGCTGGGGTATGGACGTTCAAGCCTACTCGTCAACATTTTTCAAGAACGGTGGAAAACTCTCAGGAATCTTGGAATCTGATAGAGCTTTAAGCGAACAAGCAATTGATAGATTAAGAAATTCATTCAATAAAAACTACGGAACATTAGCTGGATCTAATCAAACAGCGGTATTGGAAGAGGGATTAAAATATAAAAGCATTAGTGTAACACCAGACCAAGCTCAGTTTTTAGCTTCAAGACAATTTTCAGTGGAGGAAGTTGCAAGGATCTTTGGTCTGCCGCCTCATTTATTAAGAGATTTAAGTAAATCAAGTTTCAACAACATTGAGATGCAGAGTCAAGAATTTGTTTCTTATTCTTTAATGCCATATATTTCTAAAATAGAATTGGAGATGAGTCTTAAATTATTTAGAAAAAATGCAGTTGGAAGAGAATATATAAAGTTTAATGTAAACGGATTACTTAGAGGAAACGTAAAAGACAGAGCTGACTACTATAAAACTGCAATTACAAATGGTTGGATGACGGTAAATGAGGTTAGAGAAAAAGAAGATTTAAACAAAGTAGATGATGGAGATAGTAATTATATCCAAATGAACATGACTACAATTGATAAAATAGGAGAAGAAGATGCCAGCTGAAGAATGTAATAACGGAATGTGGAAGTGGGGAGAAACTGGAGAATGCAAATATGAAACTCAAGAAGAAGCAGAAGAGGACAATAAAGAGTATATAGAAGAGGAAACAAAAGAAACAGAGATAAAAATTTGGGATAAAAAATTTAATAATACAATTATGGAAAAAAGAATATTTAACATTGAAAACAGATTTGAAACAAAAGAAGATGGCCAAGAAGTGGTTGTTGGTTATGGATCTATCTGGAATAGCCGCTCTGAAAATCTTGGAGGATTTTACGAATACATTGCTCCGACTGCTATAACAGATCAAACAATTGCAAACTCTGATGTGAGAGCTTTAATTAATCATGATCCAAACTTAGTTTTAGCTCGTTCTACAGCTGGAAACTTAAATTTATCAGTTGATGAAAAAGGATTGAGATATGAGTTTTCTATTCCAGAAACTTCGTATGGAAAAGACCTTGCTATAAATATGAAAAATGGAAACATAAATCAATCTTCATTTGCATTTACTGTTGGATCAGATGAATGGTCAACAGATGAAGAGGGGAATGACATTAGAACTATAACATCAATTGAAAAACTTTATGATGTTTCTCCTGTAACCTATCCTGCATATTCACAAGCTGAATCTGATTTGGTAGTTGCTCAAAGAGGGTTAGCAATGTATAAAGAAAGTAAAGAAATAAAAGAAGAGGAAAACGATTTGGTTGCGCGTTCGTTGGCGAAACTAAAAATTGAATTAATAAAACGAACAAAATAATAATAATAATAATAAAAATTTTTTAAAATGAAATCAAGTATTGAATTGAAAGAATTGAGAAATGATATTATTTCAGAATTAGAAGTAATCAAAGAAACTGCAACTGCAGAAGAAAGAGATTTAACTTCAGATGAAAATGATAGCATGGACTCACTTCTTAAAAAAGCAGATGATATATCTGTAAAAATTGAAAGAGCTGAGAAAGTTGAAACTGAAATTAGAAATAATGTTAAGTTAGCTGGTACTCCAGTTCAAAAAGTAAACAATGATAAAGCAACAAGAGGATGGAGTTTATTTAAAGCGGTTAGAGAGGTTTCTAATGGTGGACAATTAACTGGAATTGAAGCAGAGATGCACCAAGAAGCAGAGGGAGAAGCTAGAAAAGGTTTACAAGGTATCGGTATTCCAACAATGATGAAAGAGAAAAGGGGAATAATTGACCAAGGAACTTCTGCAATTGCTCCAACTGCTGTAGGGGCTTATGTTGATAGTTTACAAGCTTCTGGACTTTACAACAGAGTAGGAATTAATGATTTAGGAACTGTAGCTGCTGATACAGTGCTTCCAATAGCTGGAGGAACAGCTGTTGCATGGGCTGCTGAAAATGCTGCTTCTGCTGATGGTGGTGCAGACTTTGGCAAAGTAACTTTATCTCCAAATAGATTAACTGGTTATGCAGATTTATCTAATGTTATATTAGCTCAAAATGGACCACAAGCTGAGGCATCTGTTATGACTGACATGGGAAGAAACATGGCAACTCAAATTGATGCTGCTATGTTTGGATCAACTTCAGTTACAAGTGCTCCTGCTGCAATTGTTCAAACTTCAGGAACTTTAACATTTACTGAAGCTACTTTCGGTTCTGGTTCTATTGCTTCTGATATGTTAGAAGCTATACAAACAGTTGCTGATGATCATGGATTAGATGGAAATCTTTCTTTTGTGAACTCTTGGGAGTTATATTCTGCTATCAAGAAAGAAGCTCAAGTATCTTCAACTTATCCTTTATATGTAGATGATAGATTAGCTGGTTATCCAGGCTACTTCTCTTCTGCTCCTGCAAATTCTGCTGGTGCATCTGGAGATGGTATGTTTGGGGATTTTGGTAGAGTTTATTTTGCTCAATTTGGTCCAAGTAACATCATTGTAGATCCTTACAGTGCTGCTGGAACAGGTTGCGTTAGATTGATAATGAATAACTATTTTGATTGGGGAGTTGCTTCAGGTGCTTCTTTTGTTAAATATACTACATTAGTTGCGTAATTAAATAGTAATAATTTTAAAAAGGGCTGGTTTTAATTAGCCAGCTCTTTTTTTTAAAAATTTAAAACAATGTATAGAAATCTAAAAGTAGATACACCAGCAACAACTCCAATTTTTACAACTGCTCAAGCAAAAACATTTTTAAAAGTTGATACTGATGCGGACGATACATTAATAGATAATTTAGTATCTGCTGCAACTGAATCTTGTCAAATTTATACTAATCAATATTTTATTGATACAGTTGTAACTCAGTATAGTGATAACTGGAATGAGGTTTATACTTTATATAAAAGTCCTGTTGATTCAGTTACTCATATAAAATATTATGATTCTGATGATACACTACAAACCCTATCTTCTTCAAATTACATTGTAGATAAAACTTCAAAACCTGCAAGAATTGGAGTTTCTGTAACTGGAAGTTTACCAACTTTAGCAGATAGAATTAACGCTGTAGAGGTTAAATACACTGTTGGTTATGGAACAGCATCAACTGACGTTCCAGAGGGAATAAGAACCGCAATTATTTTAACGGTTGGAAATTGGTACCAGAATCGCCAGAGCGTAATTACTGGACGAACAGCAACAGAGCTACCTTTGTCAAGCCAATATTTATTAAATCAATATAAAATTCAGGTATGTTAAGTATAGGCCAACTTGATAGAAGAATAAAAATTTCATCTCCAACCTATACAACAAATAAGTATGGAGAGGAAACAAAAACTTATGCTTTGCTTTATACATTATGGGCTCATGTAGATTGGAAGAGTAGCAACAGAAAAGAAGAATCTCAAGAACAAGTTAATAAAACAGATGTTGTTTTTTATATTAGAAATTTAGGAGTAACAATTTTAACAACTTATAGAATAAAATTTGATGATGAAGAATACATAATTCATGGGATTAAACAAATAGACGGAAGAGAACAATTTTTAGAATTAGAAACAAGAATTAAAGACAATCAATAATGGTTGAAGTAGATAAACAAAATATAAGAGATATTATGGCTTTATTTGATAATCTTCCTAAAAAAGTGAATAAAGACGCTGTATGGGGTAGGTTTTGGAAAAAAGTTACTGTTCCTATGTTAGAGGCTGCAGAAAATAATGCTCCCTTATTAAAATCAGGCAAAACAGGTAGAGTTGGAGTTTCCTACCCACCAGATTCAAACCTTACTATTGCTAGAGGAACATTAAAAAAGTCTATTAAATTTTACAGAACAAAAGCTTCTAAAAGCCCCTTAATTCATGGAGGGTATATTGGGCCAAGAGTTAAAGGGAAATTTAAGAAAAACAAAGGTGGCTATTATGGAGCTTGGGTAGAATACGGACATAAGATGAAACATGGAGGAATGAGTAAAGCAATTCCTTTTATGGCTCCTGCTTTTCAAGCTACAAGTCATAAAGTTTTGGCAAATGGATTTACAGATGCGGAACAAATATTTGTTAAAGCTGTGCAAGCTGATGCAAATAGATTAAAAAAATACGGAAGTTTAGGATATTAAAATGGACATAGGAAAAGCAATATATAAAATTTTAAATGATAACATTGCAGTTGAGTCAATGGTAGGAACAAGGATTGCTCCAAATGTTATGAAACAAACATCTGAGTTTCCTTTTATTGTTTATGATGTTTCAAGTGATAATCCAGAGGGGCAAAAAGATTCAGTTGCTTTATTAGATACTGCAAATATAATGGTTTCAGGATATTGTAAAACTTATAAAGACGCTTCAAAACTTGCTAACTATATACGAACTGCATTAGATAGAGTGAATGGAGTTTATAACGCTGTAAACATTCAAGCAATTGATTTTGATGGTTATGATGATATATTTGATGATATGTCAGGAAGCGATGGGATTTACCGCAAAGCATTAAATTTTAATGTTAGAATATTAAATTCATTTAATAATATTTATTCAACTGCTTTTGATGGAGTTGATGAAGATGTTGATATTGCTGGAAGTGGATCGGATATAAATACAAGTTTGGGAACATTCTCATTGTGGGCAAATATAGGAACAATGACTGCTAGCGGTTATTTTATAAATTATAGAGTAGATGCCAACAATCAAATTCAAATTTTATATCATGCCGCTGACAATGAAGTAAAAATGACTTATAAAGCTGGGGGAGTAGTAGTTTCGGCAGTTTTAACAGATGCTATTGAGGGCGATGGATTATGGCATCATATAGTTGGAACTTGGGATGTTGCAGGAGATGAAATAAAAATATATTTAGATGGAACATTAAAACAAACAACAAACTCATTAGGAACTTTTGCTGGTACTCCAGCGTACGCTTCTATTGGAAGCAGTGGAATCAGCACTTCTTATTTTATTGGAAATATAGATGAAGTTAGTTTATTTAATGTAGAATTAACTGATGCTGAAGTAACAACATTGTATAATGATGGGCTTCCCTATACAGTTGCGGCAGACACTGGATTAATAGGGTGGTGGAGAATGGGAGATGGAGGAATAGTTGGAGATCCTATTGCAACTTATCCAACAATTGTAGATGAAACAGGAAATAATAATGGCACAATGAACAACATGGCATCGGATAATTTTAAAGCTAATGTTCCAGAATAAAGATATGGAAAAAAAGTATGTTATAATAAATAGAAACTTAGTTGAGGCAATAGATTTCAAACAAGTAATTGAAACTTCTGAATCAACTTTAAGATATAGTTTGGACGGAACTCAAACAATAATAAAATTCATTGGAGAAATCCCATCTTTTTTAGATGGGGAAAAAATATATTCTCATGATGAAATAATTGAAATAATTAATAATCCAGATAATGGTTGGATTAACTTAAACGAATAAAAAATGAAATTTGAATTAAAAAGAAGTTACAAAGTAAATGAACATAAAACGCTTCAAGCGGGACAAGTTATGGATGTAACACAAGAAAAATATGAATGGCTTGAGGAAAATGGATATGGAGAGCCGAAAAAAACAAAAGAAAAGAAATCAAACAAAGCTCAAAAAGAGCAAGAATAAAATAAATATTAATATTATAAAATAAAAAAAATTATGGCAGCAACAGACGGACAAATAAATGGAACGGAGCTAGGAGTTTACATTGGGGGAACTTTAATAGCTTATTCAACAAACGCAACAATCAACATCAATCATTCAACCAGAGGAACGAGTTCAAAGGAATCTGGTGGATGGGAGTATAATATGGAGGGAATGAGAAACTGGGATGTTTCTTGTGATGCATTATATGCATGGCTAACTCCTGGAGGTTCAGCAATAACAAATGATACGTTGAGTGATATATTTACAACTTATATGACTACAAGAGCTTCATTTAGTTTAACATTTGGTGTTACTACTTCTGATACAGCAGACACAAAATATACTGGAACAGCTTGGTTAACATCAGCAAGTTTAACTGCTCCAATGGAAGATACGAGCACATTTTCAGTTTCTTTCCAAGGATCAGGAGTTTTAGTTCAAACAGTAGCAGCGTAACAACAATTTTTAGAGCCAGCCCTCACGTTTTCTTTTCTGGGTGTGGGGGTTGGTTTCTTTAATACAGAAAAGATAAAACACTTAGAAAATGAAATACGAAATATTAGAAATAGGAGAGCATAAAATGGCCGTGAGGTTTGGATTTAATGCTTTAAGGAAGTATAGTTTAATGACTGGAGCAACAATGAATGATTTAAACAAATTAGCTTCTGGAAAATTAACATTTAACGATGCGTTCAGTTTAATTTATTGTGGAATTGAAGATGGTTACAGAGCATCAAAACAACCTTTCAATTACTCTTTAGATGACATTACAGATATGTTTGATGGAAACATGGATTGCATGGAGAAAGCTTTTGAGATATTAGCAAGAGCAATGGGAGATGGAAACGAAAAAAAGCCAAAGGCCAAGAGAGTGAAGAAGAGCTAACTTGGCCAAAACTTGAGATGATAGCATTCGGGCAGTTAGGAATGAATGTTGATGAATTTTATGATATGTTGCCAAGGGAATTTTGGAATAAGGTTGAGGGATTTTATGAGTTGGAAAACATGAGGCAAAGAAGTGATTGGGAAAGAACAAGATGGAGCACTTGTTTATTGTTAAACATACAGCTTCCAAAAAATAAAAGTATTAAGCCAACAGACTTGGTTAGGTTTGAATGGGAAAAAGAAAATATGAAGATTGATTTTGAAGATTTAAAAATGAAAGCAGAATTATATAAAAAAAGAGTAGAAAATGGCAAGTAAAGAAAACATAAAATTTAAAATATAAAAAATTATGGCTTCAAAAGCAATCGGATTCCTCAACTTCAAATTTGGTGCTGACCTTAAAGGTTTTGATAGAGCAATGAAAAAAGCTCAAAAGAGCTTAAAAAGGTTTGGTAAAAATATTGAGAGAACAGGTAAAAACCTAACTACATCTTTAACACTACCAATTTTAGGGTTGGGGGCTGCTGCTTTAAAATTCGGATCTGACTTACAAGAAACAGATTCAAAATTTAAGCAAGTATTTTCAAGTATACAACAAGAAGCAGAACAAACAGCACAAGTATTTAAAGATTCTTTTGGACTTTCAGAACTTGCTGCAAAACAATTACTTTCAGATACTGGGGACTTATTAGTTGGGTTTGGTTTTACTGAGAAAGCGGCTTTAGATTTATCATCCCAAGTAAATGAATTAGCTGTTGATTTAGCTTCATTTACTAATTTTGAGGGAGGAGCTGAGGGAGCTTCAAAAGCTTTAACAAAAGCTTTAGTTGGAGAAACTGAATCTGCAAAATCTTTAGGAATAGTAATTAGACAAGGAACAAAAGAATATAAAGATAGGACTGAGCAAATAATGAAAGAGCAGGGTGTGTCTATACTTCAGGCAAAAGCAATAAACAATCTGGAAATAGCATATTCTCAAAGTCAGAAAGCACTGGGAGATTTTGAAAGAACTTCAGGAGATTTTGCTAATCAATTGAGAATTGTAAAAGGAGATTTGGTTGATGTAGCTGCTGAGATGGGGGCTAGATTAATTCCTTACGCTCAAGCTGCTATTGAAAAATTAAAAGGATTAATCCAATGGTTTGATGGTTTGTCTGATTCTCAAAAAGATAATATTGTAAAATGGGGATTAATACTAGCAGCGGTTGGACCTGTTTTGATAATTGTTGGTAAATTAGCTACTGGACTAAGTGCGTTAATACCAGTTGTTAAAGGTGTAGTTGCAGTTTTAGGTTTTTTAAGAGTTGCAATTTTAACTAATCCTATTGGAATTTTAGTTGCTGCTTTAGCATTAGCAGCGGGAGCGTTTATAACATATAGATTAACAGCTAATAAAGCAAAAACAGCTAATGATGACTTTAATGATTCAACAGAAACTGCAGCTGAAAAAATAGAAAGATTAAGCAAGTTAGTAGATAATGTTGGGCAAGACCAATTTGATATAGGTATTCAGGAAACAATAGATGAAATTGCAAGACTTGAAGCAGAAATTCAAGGTATAGAAGAAACTTTAACAGGGGTAGATAGGCCAAGAGATATGTTAGGGCTGGACTTATTATATGACCAAAGTGAAAAAGCGACTAATAGTTTAGAAGATTTTGAAACACTTTTAATAAAACTAAAAAAAGCACAAAAAGAATCAACAGCAACTACTATTACAGCTGTAGAAATAATGGGAGGTCAAAATGATGAGCTTAAAGATCTAACTACTGAAACTATAAAATATTCAAGGGCTTTAGATCCGTTATTGGCAAATATTGAAAAATATTCAAAAATAATGAGCCCTATTGAGGATCAATTTAAAGGTATTGTATTTTGGCAAACACAGATAAGTGATAGTCAAAAATTAATGAATGCGGGATATATGATGTTTGGAGATGTTTTGTCAAGTTCATTGGAAAGTGCTTTAGGATCTCAAGAAGATTTTTTTAAGGTTTTCATTGCTAATATTAAAAAAGCAATAAGAAGTTTGTTAATCCAATTAGCAGTAATGACATTGATAAATGTTTTAATGGGAGGAGGTAAGGCTGCATTTAGTATTGCAGCAATTAAAGGAAATTTAGGGAAAATAATGAATGTTCAAGGTTTTGCTGAGGGAGGTTTAGTAACAGGGCCAACTACAGCTTTAATTGGGGAGGGGATAGGAACAACAGCTAGCAATCCAGAGGTTGTGGCACCTCTTGACAGACTTAAACAATTTATGAATGGAGGAGATCAAAATATTGTAGTAACAGGAAAATTAGTTGGAAATGATATATTTTTAAGTAATGCGAAAACGGGCGTTAATAGACTTAGAACAGTATAAAAGAAAATAAGAAATGGCAAGACCAGATTACGAATTACAGTCGATTAGAGATGGAGTTATAATATCCTCTAATGGCACAGAATATACAATTAACATTTTATGGAATAATACAGGAGGTGGAACTGATATGGTTTTTGGTTCTAGTGGAGTTCAAATATCCTATGAAACTCCAGAAGATAAAACTAAAAATTCATATATTTTATCCTCTAAATGTACCATTCCTTTTTTAGTTCAAAATGCTACAGATAAAGCTTTTATTTTATCTCTAGCAACATCTTACCAAGAAAAAGATGTTTGGATAACAGTTAGAGAGGATAGTAATTTACTTTGGTGTGGCTATGTTTTATTAGATTTAAACGATGAAGAAGATGTTAGTTATCCTTATGAAGTAACTTTAACTGCTGTTGATGGATTAGCTGCTTTAAAAGACAAGCCCTTTATTAGAGAAACAAATACTGAAACAGGAGCTGTTCCTACTTTTCCTTATATTAGAACAGATACTTTTTATAATGCTGGATTTAGTAATATTATTGGAGGTAGCACTACAATTAAATGGTTACCAGAATTATTGCTTAATACTGGAATGGTTTTAGCTGCTGATGATACTGGAGGAACAACTTATTTAGAAAATTACGGTATTCAAACTGCTGTTAATCTTTACAATGAGGGGCATCCCGCTCCCGCTGCTGGTGTTGATCCATTACGCTACTCTCAAATAACTATGAAAGAGCTTTATATTGTAGAAGAGGATAATTATGTTAAAACTCCTAATTGTTATGAGGTACTGGAATATATCTGTAAAACTTTCGGGATGAGATGTGTTTACTGGGAACATAGTTTTCATTTTATAGAAATAGATCAATATAATACTGATGAAGCTTCTGCTGGAACTGCAGCTGTTCCAATAAATATTCCAACGCGTACTTATTATTATGCTGGTGGTTTTAACGCTAATCAAAATTATGTAGGAAGCACAGATTTAACTCCTTATGATTTAACTTTAGAAAATGTATCTGCTGCAGGAGAGGGATTACAAAAATTAGCGGGAACAATTTATTCAGGACTTCCAGCCATTAAAACAGTAAATTGCACATCATTAGCAGGAATAGGACAAAATGTTTATGCTGGAATGCCTTTATATATTACTGGTTATTCGGGTGGAGCTTGGGATACCAGTGGAAATGAAGTATTATATATTATTTGGACTGGAGGAACAGTAGCTGCAAATGTTGTTTGGAGTACAATAGAAGATGCTGCAGATGCAGATGGAATAAAATTTGAAAGTTATTTAAGTTGGAAAAATACAACAACAACAGATTTAAGTGTTAGAGTTCTGTTTATGTTAGTTGCAAAACCAAGTTCTCAAGCGCATGATTTTCCATTTAAAGTTTGTGCTCGAGAAGTGGGAGCGGTGGAATATGACTGGGAAGATTGGGCATCTGGGGGTTCTCCATTTGTGGGGACTAATGCTTCTTTAAGATTTGCAAGACAAGAATTTATGTTTCCTCCATCTGCAACAGTAGATCAGAATGTTGGTATTTTAGCTTATTCTACTGCTCAAGATCCTTATTGTGTTACTCATGATGGAGTATTCCCAACAGATGCCGCTTTTACAGGATCTTGGGATTTTTCTATTATTAGTTTTACTTGTTATGATTCTAATGCTACAAAACCAATGAGGGGTTTTAATGGAACGGCTGGGGCTGCAAATTATGGTTCTACTTACAATCATGGGGCAGTGAGAGGATATACAAGTGGAACAGGAACTGCTTATGATGGAACATTGTTAAGCACTTTAGGAGTCTGGGAAAAAGTAACTGATTATCAAATTGACTATAACAATACTTTAAATAGTGTTACTGGTGCAAGTCCGCAATACAAAGGAAGTTTACAGGCTGTTGGAGGGGAGGCATCATCTCCCGAACTTATTGAAGTAGATGTAGTAAATAACAACTCCTTTGTTTATAACGCTGGAAATTATTTTTGGAGTGATGGAACTACAATTAAAGTTTCTGATGATGGTTCAACTTATGTTTTTGCAGATGCAGATGGAACATGGGTAAAACCAACATACGTTTGGAATGCTGGAACAACTCAATTTGATTATACTGTTGGCACTTACAATAAAAAATTAGTGCAATTAGTTTTAGAGAATATTATTTATAATCAAAGTATTGCATTGAAACAACTTAATGGAACAACAGCATTAGCAGAAACAAATAAATTTTATACTGGAACAAGTATATTAAAATATATGAATCCAATAGGGAAATTAACTGATTTAGACAATAACGAATATCAATTAATGAGAGGTACGTTTAATTTATTACTTGATGAATGGAATGTTACAATGAATCAAATATTCTATGAAGTTCCATCTGAAACTGTAAATATTGGAACACAATCTGTAAATGCTGAACTAATGAGAGAAAGTCCATGACATATAAATTAGTAAATAAATCAACAATTGGAGGGAACATTTTTGAACCTAACAAAAATTCAGGACAAAGAGTTGAACTTACAAAAGTTACTTCTAGGGATTTGTATGCTGGACTAACAATAACTTCTTTAGATGTTAGCTCAACAGCTTTTGATATGAAGTCTGGAGATAAAATAAATATTGGAGGCCAATTACTTACCTTAGATGCGGATGCGGCTGCTACTGCAACTTCATTGTCAGTTTCTTCAACTGAACTTACTTTTGATGTTGAATTAAATGCAACAATTGAGATTGATAATCAAAACCTTTTTGTTCAATACCAAAGGAAAACAGAGGGATCAATTGGAGCTTTTGCAGTTGGAACTAATGGATTAACTAAAAAAGGCATTGAAATAACTGATTTTTTAGATGATGATACATTTGCGGGAGCAAATGATAATAGCTTAGCAACAAGCGAATCAATTAAAGCGTATGTAGATAGTAAAGCACCTGTGAATTATGTTTTTGCGACATCTTCAGGTACAGGATTAACAAGTGCAACAAATGGAATTGCAAATGCAGTTGCTGTGCCATTTGATACAAGTGCCGTAACATCTTCAGGAACTATAACTTTAAATGGTGCTAGTGGAGTTTCTGGAGTTGCGGACTCGGAATATAGTTTTAGTTTAGATGCAAATACCGCATCCGGAGTTTATGAAATAGGGTGGAATATAGCGGTTGATTTATCTGTAGTTGTAGGGAGATATTTATGTGGAGTTACATTAGAAACTGGATTAGCTGTGGATTCAACTACAATGACATGGGCCGAAGTTTCTCCAAGCAGGAGTTGGATTTATGTTAGAGGAACAACAGGAAATAGATATGGAAGTGCTGCTAATTCTATTGTTTACGACTTAGATGCCGAAACAGATACAAGGATTTTTAGAGTGGTATTCTGGAAACAAGATGGAGCTGCTACTGGAAAATTAATAACAGAAATAAATGGGTGTAGTGTAACAATTAAACAATTATAAAATGAAAAATAATACAAAAGATATATTAGACTTAACAATTGTAAATGGAAGTGCAATTGGCCTTAGTTTAGCAGAAGTGAATGAGATTTTGCTTACTATTTCCATAATTTTAGCAATTTCTGTTTCGATTATAAAGTTAGTAAAAAAGAGGAAATAAACATTGTATTGTTAAAAAGGTAAATTTTGTTATTTTATTACCATTGTTTTTTTTATATATTTACAAAATGAAATACTTTAGAATAAAAGAATTTGATTGTTCTTGTTGCGGCAAAGGATCTGGTAAAAAAATGGATATTAATTTCTTACGTTTCATTGATGAACTCAGAAAGCGTTGTTCATTCCCATTTGTTGTATCATCAGGATTTAGATGTAAAAATAAACAACAATCTTTAATTGATAATCCTAAATATAAAGCAAGTTCCCCAGAAACTTCCAGTCATTGTAAAGGTTTAGCGGCAGACATTATAATAACAGATAGTAAAAAAAGAGCTAAGTTTGTTTTTGAAGCAATGCAATTAACTCATGAATTATGTTTACCGTTTCGAGTAGGATTAGCTGGTAAGGATAAGGGCAATTTTGCGCATATTGACATAGATGATACAAAAAAATATCCAAAAATTTGGATCTATTAAAACAGTCAAGAGATAAGACTGTAATTTTATCTCAACAATTTTAAAATAAATAAAAATGAAAAAAGTTTTTTTTACAATAGTTTTATGTGCTGCTACTTTAATAAGTTCTGCACAATTTACAGTGGTATCTTCAATGACTTCTCCTGCAGAGGGGCAGAGTTGGGAAATATCAAATTTTACAAATAATATAGGAGTTGGATATTCCTTTAATAATAAGACAATGATTGGAGCCGTTAGAGATGGCGACAATTATAATGTTTTTGCAAGATATAATACTGGGTTTGGTTTCCTTTGTCTTGAATCTCCTACAAATGAGATGAGCGACAATATGGATATTGGATATGGTATGTATATCAAAGTTTATGATAATCTATCTGTTAATCCTATATACATGATTCCTTTAAAAGAGGATGAAAATGGGAACAGAGATGGAGGTTTTTCTCTTGGGCTGTCATATAGTTTATAATATTAATTAAAAAAATCAAACAAAATGAAGAATGCATTAGCTACAATTTTAAAGTCGAAACGATTCTTAATGGCAATTTCTGGAATAATTATTCCAGTAATAATGACTGCCTTTGATCTTGATGCGGAATTAGCAGAAAGAACATGGCAAACGTTTTTATTGTTAATAATCGGACAATCAGCATCGGACTGGGGTAAAAATTCTAAATAAGAATTTTGAAACAAAACAAATATCTTAAATATCAGGACGAGATACTTGATTTATTTAACAAGGGAAACAATTACACTGAGATTTCAGGGCAGCTGATAGATAAATACTGCCTTGAAGTCCAAGTGGATTACTTAAGGAAACAAATTAAAGCAATAGTTCATTGGCTAATTGCAGATAAAGACATTATAAAATACAATATACGTCTTGCAAAACAGAAACAAAAAGCTCAAGATTTAAACAGGATAGCAAATAAATCATTTAGAGAGTATGCAAGAACAGAAAACGCTCTGGAGGAATACAATAAGGAAATTATAAAGATATTAAAAGAGAACTCACTTAAAGTTAATATTGTAAAACACAAGAAAAAAAAGGGAGCTGTTGTGGTGGTCCAAATTGCAGATCCTCACTTTAACGAACTTGTAGATATGGCCAGCAACAAATACGATTTTAAAGTTGCTGCAAAAAGACTACAAAAATTCGCTTATTATGCGAAACAATACGCAACATTACATAATGCAACATCATTTTTAGTTGCTATAACAGGAGATTTAATAAATTCTGATAGAAGGCTTGATGAAAAACTTTCAATGGCTACAAATAGAGCAAAAAGCACCTTTCTGGGAGTTCATTTATTAAAATATTTTTTATTAGACTTACAACAACAAGCAAATGTTCAGGTTTGTTGTGTAACAGGAAACGAATCAAGAGTTAATCAAGAACTGGGTTGGGTTGACATTGTAGCATCAGACAATTATGATTTTACAATATTTGAAATGTTAAGATTATTGCTTCCAGATATTGAATTTATAAAAAGTGATAATGCTTTAGAAGTTGTAATTGATGTAAATGGTCAAAATATGTTAGTTGTTCATGGTCATCAACTGGGAAAAATGGACTCAAATCAAGTTGGAAAAATAGTTTCAAAATATGCTCATCAAGGAATATTGATTGATTTTATTATATGTGGACATTTACATGAAACTATGATTCGGGATTCTATAGCGCGTTCGGCCAGTCTTGTGGGGAGTAATGCGTATTCAGAAAAGGCTTTAAATTTAAGTGGTAAAGCCGCTCAAAACATCTACATATTCACAAATGATGGTAGGCAGGACGTTAGAATTGATTTACAAGAAACAAAAGATTGGGTTGGATATGATATAAATGAGGAGCTTTTCTCCTATAATGCAAAGAGTAATGAAAAAACTCAAGAAAAACAGACAATATTCAAAATAATTATATAATATTGCAAAGATTTGTTTTAGTAATAACTTATTTAGTTAGAAAGGGAGTTGAATCTTAAAAGGGTGTTCAGCTCCTTTTTTTGTTAAGTTGCACCACATTTGACTAAAAATCACTGAAATGTTAGCAACTAAAACACTATAAAAAACAAAAAACTTTAATTTGCTAGGTTAAAAATAAATGTAAAAAAGTTTGGTAGTGTTAAAAACTTACTTATATTTGTATTATAATTAAACGAATTAAAAACAATTAAAATTAAAATTATGAAAATAGACGTTAGATCACCTCAATCAGTTTACATAACAATAGGAAGCAAAGTCTTTTATATTGACGACTCAACAAATGAGGAAATTGTAAATATTTACAACTTAGAACAAACATATTGTAACAACTGCGGATCAGTTCTTGGATTAGACTGTGGAGAAGCAGAGCCAGATTATAATGAAGATTTTTGCAGCAAAGGTTGCTATGAAGAAACAACAAAAATATTAACTAAATATAAAGAAAATGTATAAAATTACTAATTTAAAGTCAGGTTTCTTTCAATATAGAAACGCAAAAAACTTAGCAACCTTTTTAAAATACAATTCAAGTAAAAAGTATAACATTGAAGAAATTGAAAGTATTGATATTAAGAACATCTTTTATGCTGTTCTTGCTTGCGCAATGATGTTGTTATTTATTTTCGGTTTTATTTACTTTGCTACCAATGGATATTCCATAGCTAACTAATATGAAAAAGAAAGAAAGGCTTAATGCAATGTATAAAGATAACTCATTAACTAAAGATGATGTTTATTCTGACAAAAGAGGTTTCACTATAATAACAAGAAGTGGAATTGAGCAAATCCAGTGGAATAACAATATTGATGTAAAATTTGAAATCATAAGTTCAGAACTTGGAAACATTATTATTAAAGCAACTTCTTTTCAAGATGGAGTTAGAAAATGTGAAACGTATGGATCGGCTTCAAAAGAGAATTGTTTTCAAAAGTTTCCTGTTGAGATTGCTGAAAAAAGAGCTTTAGCAAGAGTAATAATCAAAACAATGGGATTAACAAACACTTTAGGAAAAGATGAACTTGATTATCAGAAACAAAATAAAACTTCTGTATTATGAAAATAAGTCAATCTATGTTAAGGGATTTCTATGATGAAACTTATTGTCAAATTAAATGGGAAGAAACATATTTGAACGGACTTAGATTTAATCCAACCTCTGCAATGTTAGATGGGTTGGTATTTGAACAGAATGTTATTGGAATGAGTAGAGGTGGAGAAGTTTACGAAATACCAAAAGGAAAGACTGGAAAACCTTTAAAAAGAGAAACAGATCTTCTTGCTCTTGCTGAAAAGTCAAAACAAATGATGGAGGACTTAGAAATTGAGTTAATTGAAGTTCAGCCAGAATGGGAAACAGATGAGTTAATTGGGCACCCAGACGCATTAATTAAATATAAAGGAGAACTTGCAATTCTGGATTTAAAATACACTGGAATAAAGGAAGATGATAATTCAAAATGGAATCCATTTGCTTGGGGAAATATTGTGGACCAACATACAGGAGAAATAAATAAAGATTTTAGTCAGGCTATCCATTATATTGAAATGTATTATCAGGAACATGGAGTTTATTTACCGTTTTTCTATTTGGTATTTGGAAAGAGCGGCTGGTGTAAATTTATAATGATTGAGCCAAGCATGGAAACTCTTGTGAATTATAGAGAAAAACTAAAACGATTTAGAAACGATTTAAAGGGTTTTAAACCTAAAGGTATTAACTCCTACTCAAAATGTAGAAAGTGTCCTGTATTGTGTAATAAAAGGACCTTAAAGCCAATTATTCAACAGATACTATATTAAAAATGATAGAAGAAAGAAAAATGAGAGCTCAAGAAATGTTGAGAAAATTATTTAATGTTGAAAATGAAGATATTATTTCAATGAAAAGTAGAAAGAGAAATAAGATTGATGCAAGAAAATTTTTCAATTATTATTTATGGAAACATTGTAATATCAAGCATAGTTACATGAAGTTTCATATTGAGGGAATGCACCATTCCACAAGTATTTATTTTAAAAACAAACTTGAATTTGAGTTAACTCAATATCCAGAAATTCAACAAGACTGGGATTCATTCTTGCTGCATGTAGATCATGCAGTTTGGAGAGAGCAGTTACATATAAAAACCGCAATGGCAAAATATTTAATTTAATAAAAAAAAGAAAATGAAAATTACAGGAACATTAAAAGAAGTTTTACAACTTCAAAAAGGAGTTTCAAAAACTGGGAAAGATTGGAAAAAACAAAGTTTTGTTTTAGATACTGGAGCAGACTTTAATAATATTATTTGCATAGATACATTTGGAGATAAAATTGAAATGATGCAAAATTTAAAATTAGGAGCAAATATTGAGGTTAAATTAAATGTAAGTTCCAAAGAGTATAACGGAAGATATTACCATAATATTTCAGCTTGGGAGATAACATTACAAGATGAGGTTGTTGAAGAGGAGGTTGAATCTGAAGAAATGCCATTTTAATATGTTAAAAGGATTTGAAAAACTAACAGAAGAGTTAACAGATTATGAACTTGAGATAGTTCCATTAATTGTTAAAGGTATCGGATCAAGAATTGGTAAGGAGAACGCTGTAAAATCCAGTATTATATGCGACAAAATGAATATCATTGGAGTTCGTTTAAGAAAGATAATACATTTTATTAGGGTAAATAACTTACTTTCTGGACTATGTTCAACCTCTAAAGGATATTACATTGCTGCAAACCTTAGGGAATTGGAGGATAATAATATTAGTTTAAAACAAAGGATTGCATCTCAAGTTGAAATATTAAACGCTCTGGAAAATCAAACAATTATGTTTGGAGGGACTGGACAATTATCCTTTTTTGAATGAATATAAAAAGAATCCAGAAAAGTAAAAATTATTCTATAATATCAAATGAGATATTAAAAAGAAAAGATTTGAGTTTGAAAGCAAAAGGTTTAATGAGTTTAATTTTATCTTTACCAGATTCTTGGGAGTTAACAGTTAACGGATTAGTTGCAATAGTCAAAGAGTCTAAAAATACCATTTACAACATCCTAAAGGAATTAAACAAGTTTGGATATGTAGAACGTAACAGAATAACAGATAGGTCTGGAAAGGTCTTAAAATGGGAATTAATAGTCTATGAGAAACCACATACCAAAAAACCAGAACACAAAAACCCAGATGTGGAAAACTGCTCACAAATAAATACTGATATTAAAATAAATACTAATATAAATAAGATATATTGGAAAGATGAGGTTTTGGAGTTAAATTATTCAGAACAAATGAAAACTGACTTCATTGAATATTGGGATGAAAAATCTAAAAAAGGAAAATCAAGACAATCCATGCAAAAAACTTGGAGCACATCAAGAAGAATGAAAACATGGGCTAAGAATGATAAACATTGGAATAATAATAAAACCTCAAAAATAGATTCTCAAATTGATTCTTATGTTGGAGCATTAAATTTATTAGAAAAAAAATATGAAAGAACTAACTAAAAAATGCATGGAAATAAATAAAATTTATAATGAAGATTGTTTTGAAACAATGCAACTAATGAAAGATAATTTTATTGATATTACAATAACATCTCCCCCTTATAATACTGGTGGGCAAAATGCGCAAACAGGAAGAAACCGAAAACTTTATAAAGAATATAAAGATAATTTAACAAATGAAGAATATTATAATTTTATAAAAACAAATATAAATGAATTATTAAGAGTTACAAAATATTATATTTTTTTTAATTTTCAATGCTTGTCTAATAATAAAGAAATATATTACAAAATAATAGGCGAATTTTCAAACAAAATTAAAGATATATTTATATGGAAAAAACAAGCTGTATCACAAATTGTAAAAGGAAAAATGGCTACAGGATATGAGTTTGTTATAATCTTATCAAATAACAATAAAATGAGTTTTGAATACAATAATTTTCCTGAAAATAATTATGTGCCAAATATAAAGAAATTTATAAAAAAAGAAAATTTCCATAACTACAATAATGCTACAATGCCACTACAATTAGCTGAATATTTTATTATAAATTTTTCAAAAAAAGGAGATTTGGTTTATGATTGTTTTTTAGGTATGGGAACAACTGCTTGTGCAGCTGTAAAAAATGATAGAAATTATATTGCTAGTGAAATAACAAAAGAATATATTGATTTATCAAATAAAAGATTATCAAAATACAAAAATCAAACTAAATTATTTTAATGAAAGAACTAACTAAAAAATGTATCGGTTTAATCTCAAAGTCATTGATTCAATTAGGACAAACAAAATCTGATAAAGATATTCTTATTCTTGCTACTACACTTGCAGAAGATTTAATGAGAGACTTCTCCAAAATGCAATGGAGTGATATAGAGGAATCTTTTCGGACTGGAATAAGGGAAACGGATGAATTTCATTTATCGGTTAAAACTTACTATAAATGGATAAAACACCAAAAGAAAATAATATATGAGAATGAATGGAATAAAAATAATTTAGCAACATACAGAGAGGATAAAAGAATTGCTTACAGATCAAGAAAAGGAACAGGATTGAAAAGAATCAATATAATAAAACAAATAAATGAGTAGATTAATTCCTCCAGAAAGAAAATTTATAGCATGCAAATTATGCTGGAATGAAGCAATTGATTTTGATGAGTATTGTGAGGACCACCAAAAATGCTCCTATTGTGGAACAAGAGAGGATTGCAGTTGTGAAGAGAACGAGAAGTTGATTGAACAATACAACAGAAATAGACCATTTAAACAACATATTGATAATGTAAAAGAAATAAAAAATGAATCCAGTAAGTAAAGCAAGAATTATAGTGGATAGAATGACTAAGGACGTTTATATTGCAAATAAATTGCTATCCGTAATAACAAGAGAACTAACAGTAGAAGAAATAAATAAATTGTTTAATGAAATAATAATTACAAATAATCAATTAAAACTAAGCTTATGAAATCAACTTATATGATGAAAAAACATTACTCTTTATTTCATAAATTTATGAATGAAGAGGGATTTGGAACAATGGATATATCTATTCTATTAAATATAACAGAGCCAACTTGTAGAAATTACTTAAAAGATCCTACTATTTTAAATGCACGTCATTTTAAATTAATATGTAATGAATTAAAAGTTGATGCTAATTTTCTTATAGATTTAATTTATTAACAAAACAAAGTTTAAAACTTAAACCTAGCAACAATGAATAAAATTAACATACTATTAAAGAGGTTAAAAAAATGTTTTCCAATTATAATATTGTTTTTAGTATATTTGTCAATAATAATAATACTAATATGGATAAATTAAAAAAAATATGGGAACTAATTGTTTTAGTTAATATATCAATACTTTCTTTACCATTTATAATAATCACTTATATATTAATTTTTATACTATATCAATTTGAAAGCATTTGGAAAAATAGAAAAGGGCAAGATAATATTTGATGACAAAGCAAAGTTCCTTAATTCTATTGCTAAAATGGAGGACGGAATTAAAATTGTTCTTGAAGTAAGAGAAGCAAAAGACGTTAGGACTAATAGTCAGAACAGATTATGGTGGAAGTGGATGGAGATTATATCTTCAGAACTCGGATATGAGAAACAGGAAATCCATGACATATTGAAATATAAATTCCTATTGAGGGAAGAAATGATGGATGGAGAGATACATCAGAATTTAAAATCAACTACAACTTTAACAAAGAAAGAGTTTAATAAATTAACTCAAGATGTTTTCTTCTGGGCAAATGATACGTTCAATATAAATTTGCCGAATGAGTGAAGAAAGATTACAGTCAGAGGTTGTTAAGTATATCAAGTTACAATATCCTAAAGTAAGATTCTGTGCTTCATTGGGAGGTATATATACAGGACCAAGACAAGCAATAAAAGCTAAGCGCACTGGATATTCAAGAGGATTCCCAGATATGTTTTTTGCAGAAGCTCGTAAAGGTTTCCATGCTTTGTTTATAGAAATTAAAACACATAAAGGAAGAGCAACGGAAGTTCAAAAGGAATGGATTGAGGACTTACAACAGAGAGGTTATAAGGCTGAGATATGTAAGGGATTGCCAGCAATATTAGAATTAATTGATTGGTATTTTGAAACAGATAAGTAAAAAACAAAGTATAGTTAATAGAAAACTTAAAAAGATTTATGAGTCAATTGCTTTAGAGAGAGGTCATTATTGCACTGGTTGTGGAACATCAGATAGTTTAACCCACAGCCATATAATTCCAAGAAGCAGAAGATCAGACTTAACAACAGAAAAAAGAAACATAACGTATCATTGTTTAGATTGTCATAACAAATGGGAGGGAAAACAAAGAGTAGAACTAATTGATTATGAACGTAACATGGAATACATTAAAGAAGTAGATACAGAGTATTATTATTTAATAAAGTGAAATCAAAAAGCAAAAAGAAATATAAGGAATATGATATGTTTTATATGCAGTTTGGATTCAAAGAAGATAAAAGAATAAGGGATAGAAGCACATTTACAGAATCAAAGTTTTGGGAAAGATTAATTAAAGATGAAAAAAAGAAAATTAAATTCAAGGAATCCGAGATATAAAAAGGACAATGACAAACCTCAATGGAAGAGAAGAGTCTTAATGAAAAAAGATAATCATTTTAAAATGTATTTCCTTTGGGAGAAGTAATGAAATATAAATCAATAAAACAAATATTAAAACAACAAATAAAGTCAGGGCTTATGACGTTATGGCAGTTTGATGAATACAATAAAGAGTTCATTCAAATATATAAGAACTATGATAAAGAGTTAAATATATATACACCAGAGCAATTATTAATTAAATTAAATAACTATGCCAACATTACCTAAAGGAAAGAAAAGGCCATGGATTCCAGAGAAGCCTAAGCACATGAGAGAGGTTGACAATGCTTCATTCTATAACTCAAAGAGATGGAGAGCATTAAGGAATTACTTTATACAAAAGAATCCTGTTTGCGAACAATGTAAAAGGAATGGAGTTGTAAGTGGAGCTCAATGTGTGGATCACATCAAACCTATATCAATGGGAGGAAGTATGGTTGACCAAAGAAACCTCCAGAGTTTATGCAATAAATGTCATGCTATTAAATCAGGTAAAGAATCAGCAGAAAAAAGAAACAATGTTAAGATATATAAAAAATAAAAAAAATAATTGGGTAGGGGGGTATAAAGTCTTATATAGGTAAGTTCTATACATC
>VTLG01014069.1_pt1 | contig 26094 bp, 11 predicted proteins | sample 4694571 | NCBI WGS metagenome assembly VTLG01 (sample SAMN12604809, study PRJNA352737) | marine metagenome | biome: ENVO:00000447; feature: ENVO:00000209|ENVO:00000569|ENVO:01000036; material: ENVO:00002151; isolation source: viral sequences binned using virsorter ...
TTTGATTCTTTCTATGCTCATGCTCATATTACAGATGAATCTAATAATAGACAGAACTATTATGAGGTTGCTGGTTTCTATGATGGAACAGATACTCATATAACAGAGACTTATTTTGATACTGCTGCTTACACTGGAATATCTACAGGATTTATTGGTACATTTGGTGCAAGTGTTAGTGGTGGTGTTTTAAAATTAGACTATAACAGTGGAACTAATAATAGTGTATTAGTTAAAACAAAAGTCATTGGTATTGGATCAACAGCACATAATGGTGGAACTGGAATAGGAACATATAGATTCCTTGTTGGTGGGCAGGCTGATGGAACAGAAAGAACAACAAGATTAGAATCTAACTGGAAAGAAATTGCTGGTATCACTACAGTATTCAACCTTAATAGTTCTTTAGAATTTAGTGTTAAATCCATAATAAAAGTTGGAGCTGGTGTTACTGCAGCTATTCACAATCTATGGGTTGTTGTGGATCAGACAACTCAAAATATCTCACAATCATACTTCTTAACACAAGGAAGTACAACTGGAATAGGAACATTCTCTTTAGAGAGAACAGGAACAGATGTTGCTGTTAAATTCCATCCTGATACTGCATATGCTAATAGTGGAGTTACAGTTCAAGCATATAATCAATACATCTATGCTGATGTTGATCAGTATAATAAACCTAATACCTTTGATTATGGTACTGCTCTTGAAAAAATATCAAATTCATTCTATGGATCAATAAATGATTATGGTAAGGATAAGAAGAATTTTGATTTAAATTATAAGAATATACCAATTTTTGAAAAAACATTTAATCCTTCAGATTCTAATGTTCTTAATAAATCAACTGGTTTGTTCTCAATTAATGATCATTTCTTCGAAACTGGTGAGGAATTAATTTATACAGCAGATACAACATTAATTGGTACTGCTGCAACTTCTGTTGGTATTGGAACAACTATAGTTGGTGGAGCAACATTTACAGGAGATCTAATAACAGGATTCTCTACAATTACTGGTATTGCAAATACTACAGGTCTACGAGTAGGTGATTTTGTTTATGGACAAAATATACCTGCAAATACAACTATAACTGGAATTGGCACAGCAAATACTTACTTTGTTGGTAATGTTGCCGCTGCATCTTCAGTTATTACTGGTATTGCCAATACAACCATGTTTACGGTTGGTGCTGGAATTTATTCTGGTAATAATGTTGGATTAGGGACAATTGTTTCTATTGGTATTAATTCAATTACATCAACAGAAAATATTGTAGATGCTGGAACTGATAGAGTTTGGTATTCTACAAATAGTAACTGGGCAGTAACTGCATCAAATGTTTCTACTGGAACAACAACTAGACAGGCATATACAACTGGTATTAGCACTGATATTATGCCTAAGAGGGTATATGGTATTAAGATTGGTAAGAATAGCTTCAAACTTACTGGAACACTTGGTCTTGATGGAAATGTAGGAACAGCATTTACCTACACTAGTGTTGGTGTTGGTAATCGCCATAAACTTGAGATGAAGAAGAAAAATTCTAAGACTCTCATAACAGTTGATGGTGTAACACAATATCCTATAGCATATACTCCATTAAAGTATACACTTGCAAATAATACTCCAACAATTGGTGCTGGAGTAACTTATATGTCACTTTCTGGTATTTCTTCAATTAAACCAAGAGATATACTAAAAGTTAATGAGGAATATCTTGAAATTAGTAATGTTGGTTTAGGAACAACATCTGCTGGACCAATCACCGGAATAGGAACTGTTCCCGTTATTCATGTCGAAAGGGGATTTGTTGGAACTGCAGCAACAGATCATGCTGATGGAACATCAGCTAGAATTTATAAGGGTGCTTATAATATAGTTGCAAATCAGATATGGTTTACTCAAGCACCTGATGGTACAGGAAATAATAATCAATTAAACTCTAGTGCTCTTAGCAAGCCTAATTCAACATTTAATGGAAGAGTTTATTTAAGACAGGATTATACAAATAACAAGATTTATGATGATATATCTTTAGATTTTAATGGTATTGGTCAAACATTTACTGTCTATAAGGAGGGACAAAATACAACTGGTGTAGAAGCTGGAAGTGATTTTGTATTCATTAATGATGTATTCCAGACACCAAATACAATTAATAATGCTGGAAACAACTATGCTTACGAATCTTCAGGATCTGGAATTACTGGAATTACTAGTGTAACCTTTACTGGTATTACTAAGACAGGAACAGATGAGATTATGATCGTTGATTCTGATATCAACCAGAATCAATTGCCAAGAGGTGGTGTTATAGTTTCTTTAGGAAATACAGGTGGACAAGGATATGCACCTCTTGTAGGGGCATCAGTCATCCCTACATCAAATTCTAGTGGTGCTATTACTTCTGTTGGTATTGGAACTACTGGATCATTTGGATCAGGTTATAGGGGTAAGATTGGATTTGGTATAACAGATGTTGCATATGAACATAAGTTTGTACAGAACCCTGGTGTTGTTAGTGTAGTTAAACAGACTGCTGGAGCTCAACCTGCAAATAATGTAGCAACAGATGCGACATATGTGTCTGAGACAGGTATGTTAACATTAACTTTAGGATCACCTATTAATCTTGTTGCTGGAAATGTAGTCCGTATTCCTCCCAATTCGTTGAAATTTACATGCAATAGAGATAATCATCAAACGGTACATACATATCCACGTTCAACTGACCCTGCTGGTAATAATGCAAATATAACTGTCGTTTCCGTGACTGATACAACATTTACTGTTGGAGTTGGAACAGGTGGTGGTATGGGAACTGGTGCAGTTATTGAGGCATCAGTTGGTGCTAGACATAAGCATAATTATGTAACTGCTGCTTCGAATGCAGTATACAGAGGTGGTAATTATACACATGCATTTGTAAGTGCAGTTCCAGGTGGAATTAGTGTAACGGGTATTGGAACGACATCAGCTACTGCCGCAACATACAATGCAGTAACTGGTAATCTAGTATTAACAGTTAATCAGCATAATCTTGTAGCAGGTAGTAATACTGTTAAAATTGCTAAAGAATCTTTAACATTCACTTGCTCTAAGGATAATAATGCTACACAACATTCGTATCCACGTTTAACTGACCCTGCTTATAATTCAACTTTAGCAATTGGAGCAACAACACTTAATACACTTACTGTTAATGTTGGGGCATCTCCAATTATTAACTATCAAGTTTCTAATGCTGTTTATAATTCAGCAACTGGTGATTTAATTCTTACATCTGTTGGGCATGGATTAACAACTGGAACTATTGTTGGACTTGCTACTAATTCTATATCATTAACATGCGATAGAGATGATCATGCAACGGTACATACATATCCACGTTTAACTGACCCAGCAAATAATAAATCGATTGCAATTGGAGCAACTACTCTCAATACATTTACTTTAGATGTTGGTGAATCTCAATCTGGAGATGGTGGTGAATTATTATTCAATATAATTGACGGTGGAAGTGGATATGTAAATCCAAGATTTAATATAGATGATCCATCATATCAGGATCTTCCTGTTATTGGAGCTTCTAGACTTGGTGTTGGTGTTACAACAAAGGTTGGAATTGGACTGTCGATGACGTTCGAGGCTACCCCAAGAAGAGCTCTTCCATTAACCGATAAGGGTGGAGATGCAGCAATCTTAATTCGTAAGAATAGAACCTTAATTTCTGAGGTTGCTGTTGGAAGAATGCTTGATAAGTATAATCCTCCTAATGATCACAATTATACTGGTGGAACAGCAACTAATGCTGTTACCATTAATGGTACTCAGAAGAATGTAACTGGCGCAGAGTATACTCCTGAAACTGGTCTTTTAGTATTAACAATTGGATCTCATAGTTTCACTACTAGTCACACTGCAACAATTGCTGAAGAATCTTTAAAATTCAAGTGTGCTTTAGATAATTACACTACCGAACATAAGTATCCTCGATCTACTGACCCTGCATTTGAAACTGCATTACCAGTTACTGCTGTAACAGGAACCACAGTTACAGTTAATGTTGGTGCTGCTAGATTTACAGTAGCATCAGATCTAGGTGGTAATTATGCACATACATGGGCTGGTGGAACTGCTTCAAATGCAGTTAATGTTCAGACTGGTTCTCAAGCAGGTAATCAAAAATCACCTAATGGTGGAACATATAATGCAGAAACTGGTGTTTTAACATTAACATTCGCTTCTGCTCATAGTGTATCATCTGGTGATACTATTACTCTTGATAATAATTCTTTAACGTTTACTTGTGCTAAGGATAATAATGCAACTCAGCATACTTATCCACGTTTATCTGATCCAGCTTCTGGAGCAACACTGACTGTTACTAAGATTTCAAATACATCATTCAGCGTTAATGTTGGTGCTGCTGGATATAACAAGCAAGATTGCATAGATGACGTTGCAGATGTTCTTGATTCTGTTGCATATAACGTTGAACATGGTGGAAATGATAAGACATGGGATGCAGCGAATTTATATGTTACTGGTGATCACGTTGCTGGAGAAGAGAAAGAAACAATTTACGCAATGAGGGAAGCCAGTTCTATGGCGATCCAAGCAATGCGTAATGAAACCATTGGAGTTCACTCTGGAGCACAATATAAGCATACATTCGTAAGTGCTGGTGTTGGTAGTATTACAGTTGGAACTGGATCTACTAATATTGGAATTGGAACCACAACAGCAACTAATGCAACATATGACCCTGTAACTGGATTATTGGTTCTAACAATACCTGGTCACACTTATAAGGGTGCCGTAGGTAAGACTGCAACTAATGTTGCTTATACTCCAACTTCTGGTATTACTACAATTACTGTTGCTAATCATGGATTAAGTAATGGCGATCTAATCAAGATTGTAGATGAATCCATTGTATTCACATGTGCTAAAGATACTCACGCTACAGAGCATAAGTATCCAAGAGCATCTGATCCTGCTAGTGGAACTTGGTATGCAATTTCAAATAAAACTGCAAATACATTCAGAATTAATGTTGGTGCTGCAAATGATGCTACTGTTGGTGTTCATACTTTCGTATCAGCATCCACTGCTGGTATTCTGACAGCGGTTAATTCAATCGGAATTCAGACTAATTCAATAACATTTACTTGCAATAGGGATGAGAATGCCACTAATGCAACATATCCAAGAACTACAGATCCATTCCATAATAAGATAATAGCAATTGCTTCAACTACTGCTAATACAGTTACTGTTGATGTTGGAATTTCAACTAATACTTATACTGCTGCTTCACAATATAAAGATGCAACAATTCGTGGAGATCAGTCTCGTTCTGAAGGTGTTTATACTGTAGGTGATTGTGCTCTTGTTGCTTCTGCAATTGATACTTTAGTTGGAATTGTTACTATTGCTATTGGAAGCACACAATTACCACCTAAGACTCCTAGTTCTCTAAACGCATTTGAAATTTCTAGACAGACAATTAAGAAACCTGGTTATGCATTCGAAAGAGGAGACTCATTTAGACCTGTTGGATTAGTTACAGCAGTGGGATATGTTGGAGATAGGTATGATCATAAATTTGTAAGTGCTGGTATTAACTCAATAGTTTCTGGTGGTGGATATACACATACCTTCGCAAGTGTAAAATCTAATGCTGTATTTACTGGTGGTGATTATCCACATGTCTTTGTAGGTGCTGCAGATAGTGCAGTTGTTCCTAATTCATGGGCTGGTATTGGAATAACACCTACAGCAGCGGTTTATACTGCTTCTACAGGTAATTTAAAATTAACCTTTGCTAATAGACATAATCTTAAAGCAGGAACCGATACAATTGGTATTGCTACAAATTCATTAACATTTACATGTGCTAGAGATAATTTTGCTACTCAACATGCTTATCCTCGCCAGAGTGATCCTATTCATAATAAGGTTAATGTTGCAATTGCATCAACAACTCTTAAGACTCTTAATGTTAATGTTGGATTATCTACAATAGTTACTCATGCAGTTTCTATTGGAACATATCATCCAAATACAGGTGAATTAGAACTATTGGTTGGTGAAGGACATAACTTTAGACAAGCAACTTCACATGCATTAACAACTGCTTCTTATGAACCTTCTACTGGAATTTTAGAATTATCAGTTACTAATCATGGATTCTCTAAGGGTGAATATATCCAAATTCCAGATAATTCCTTAAGATTTACATGTGCTAAAGATAATCATGCAACATTCCATACTTATCCAAGAACGGATATGGTAAGTAAGGATCCAACTAGAGGTAAGTGGTTACCAATAGATGGTGTTGGTGTTAATACATTTAGAGTTAATGTTGGTAAAGCTGGTGATGCAACTGTTGGACTTCATTCGTTCTTCTCCGCATCTGCAAATATTAGGTATGCAGTAGATGCTGGTATTGGAACTGTTGGTTCTATTGGAATTGCTACAGAGTCTATTGCCTTTACTTGTGCTAAGGATGATAATGCTACTACACATTCTTATCCACGTATTACAGACCCAATTCATGGTGCAGTAATTGGAATTGGATCAACTTCAAGATATGCAATTAGTGTTAATGTTGGTGTATCTTCTTTAGTAACTCTTACACCTTCAGGTGCAAATTATAACCCAGAAACTGGTGAATTGGTTCTAATAACAGGTGCTCCTCATCATTTAACAACTAACAATAAGGTTGGAATACTCACTGGTGGTTTAGTATTCTCATGTGCTAAGGATGGATATACAAGTGATCATGCTTATCCTCGTGCAGGGTTTGCTCATACATTTACTTCTGCAACCACTGGTGCTATTAATGTAACGGGTGGATCATCTAAGACTCCAAATGGTGCTGATTATAATCCATCAACTGGTGATTTAACGTTATCATTCGCAGCTAATCATGGATTAAGTAGTGCAAATACAATTACTTTTGAAGGTTATTCATTAACATTCACTTGTTCTAAAGATGATCATCTTACTGAACATGGATATCCACGCCCAACTGATCCTGTATGGGGTAAGACAGTAGCAATTAAGAAAGTTCCAACAAATAAGAAGATTGTAGTTAATGTTGGTAAATCTAACACTGGAGATCCTGCTCTTGACGCTGTAATAGGTATAACAACATATAGTACATATACATTTACCACAAATGTTGGAGCATCTCCTGGTCCTAAACCAGCTAAAGAGATAATCTTTAGTGTTGAAGAGACGTTTAGTGATTCATTTGGATCTTGGCAACTTGGTGAATTTGATTATATTGATAGTGTTAAAGATCTTCAGGATGGAAAGAGAACAAGATTCCCATTATACAAAAATAATCAGTTATTAAGTTTCCAGAAAGATGATCTAGATCCTATTGGAAAATTGATTGATTTGGATGCAATTCTTCTGATTTATGTAAATGGTGTTATGCAGGAACCAAAAGTTTCTTATACATTTACTGGTGGAACCACATTCTCCTTCAATGAAGCACCATTAGCAGATGACAAAGTTGATATATTCTTCTATAGAGGAACTCGTGATGTTGATAGTAAGGAAAAAGATATTAAAGAAACTATCAAACCAGGTGATGATTTACAAATTCTTAAGCATCCAGATCTTCCTGCTACCATTACTCAGAATCCAAGAATTGTTGCTGAAATTGCCGAATCAGATCTTGTAGAAACTGGAATTTACCTTGGAGATGGAATAAATTCAATTGACTATAAACCAGTAAATTGGATTAAACAGAAGAGAGATTTGCTATTTAATGATAATGCGGTAACTAAAGCTAGAGATTCTATAGAACCAATGGTATTCCCAACTTCTAGAATCATAGCAAACTTTAGTTCACTTGATACTGAAATATTCGTAGATAACTCTCAGTTCTTTAATTATGAAGAAAACGAATCTACTATTGAGATACAAGATGTATCTGCAATAATACTTGAGAGTGTTGACCCTGTAAGTGCTACATTTACTCCAACTGTATCCGCTGCTGGATCAATTACCGCAATTACTGTTAATAGTGGTGGTAGTGGATATCTTCCAAATACCATAGTATCTTTGGATCTTTCTGATCCAATTGGTGGAATAGGAAATACAATATTTAAGGCTTATGATGGAATGGAGTTGGTTCCAGGAAGAGTTGGACTTGGATCAACAATGATCACTGGTATAAACACAACTGGTCTTACTACTGGAATGTCAGTTCATGCAATTGGTAATGGTGTGAATAATAGAGATGGAAATAATAATGAATTGTATGATTGGGATACTGTTTATCCATCAAATACAATTATAGTTGGATTTGGAACTGAACGTGTCTGTTTTGGTGGTACCTGCAGAACATTTGGTGTTGTAGAAACTGGAACTGGATGGAATAATGTAGGGGCTGCAATACCTCTTGCTGCTGGTATTGGTAATACAGTTGATATAGCAGTAAGTTTTGGTAGATATCAATCCCAAGTCGCCGCTGCTGCAACAGCAACTGTTAATGCTTCTGGTGTTATTGTATCGACTACAGTTTCAAATACTGGATCTGGATATACTGCAACATCCACATTACCTTATTATAAGAATGCTGATGCACCAGAAGTTATTGCTCCAAATCCAACTATAATTGATGAAACTATTACTAAGATTAGATTTGTAGAAGGATTTAGTGGAATTATTACTGGAATAACAACTACTACAGGAATTGGAGTTCCAATGGCATTAGAATTCCACACAGCATATAATTCTACAGATAAAATTAATGATCTGAAAGTTGGATATCCAATACATATTTCAGAAACAACTGTTGGTAATGGTGTAACTTCTATAAATGATAGTAATGCCGCAACTGTTGGAATTGGAACTACTTTTGCTGATAACATTTATAAGATACATGCTTTAAGTAGAAATAATCTAGTAGGTGTTATTACCTGTAATGTTCATAGTGGAATTAATACTGCTGGTGTTCATGCTATGGGTGGAATTAATGAGGGTAAATTCTCTTGGGGTAGATTAGCTGGATTTACTAGAAATTCAAGTCCTATAGGACTCGCAGTTACTGGTTATATCACTAATCTTGGATTAACAACCTTCCCAACAATTCAAAGACGTGGTTATGGTCTCCGAGATAGTGGATCCCTAAGAAAAGATCTTGGAATTTAATTTATAAATATAGGAAAAAGCTAGTAATATGGCTGCAATTGTCACAGACCAATTTAGAATATTAAACGCAAGTAACTTTGTAGATTCTGTTAATAATCTCAGTAATTCTTACTATGTGTTTCTAAGTTTGCCGAATCCTACAACTGTGGGTTTTGGTAGATCGACAACATGGGATGATAATGTCCCATCTCCTGTCGATAATTTAAATTATCTTAGTCATGTAAAAGATACGATGGTTTTTGGAAAAAAAATCACTGTAAATGATATTAGGAGACTTATTAGAAGAGTTGATTGGAAGCAAGGAACGATATATGAAATGTATCGTCATGATTATAGTGTTTCTAATCCTTCACCTCAAACTAATTCTACAAGATTATATGATGCAAATTACTATGTAATGAATAGTGATTATAGGGTTTATCTTTGTGTTGATAATGGATCATCTTCTGCTGTTCCAAATGGAACAGAGTCTTCTGATGAACCAACTTTTATTGATCTAGAGCCATCTAGAGCTGGAGAGAGTGGAGATGGATATCAGTGGAAATATCTTTTTACTGTAAATCCTAGTGATATTATTAAATTTGACTCTATTGATTATATTCCTGTTCCAAATGATTGGTCAACTAGCACTGACGCACAAATTCAATCTATAAGAGAGAATGGTGATTCACTTATAAATGAAAACCAGATTAAAAAGGTTTATATTAATAATCAAGGGCTTGGATATAATACAACTCAAGCAGAACTTGATATTATTGGTGACGGAACTGGTGGTAAAGTAATTGTAGAAACTACTGGTGGAAAATTGACAGATGCAACTGTTTCTTCTGGTGGAAAAAATTATACTTGGGGTAGAGTAAATTTATCAACAATTAATTCTGGAGCACAAGCATGGGCTGAATTAATTCCAATTATTCCTCCATCAAGAGGACATGGATTTGATTTATATAATGAATTAGGTGCTGATAAAGTTTTAATATATGCTCGTTTTGATGATTCTACTATGGATTTTCCAGTAGACACTAGATTTGCTCAAATTGGAATTGTTAAAAATCCAACAATAGTTGGATCAGCAACTTCAGTATTTACAGAAAATCAATTCTCCAATCTTGGTGGATTGAAGTTAACATCAGTAGCAAACCCAACAGATGTAACTATTGGTAGTCAAATTTCACAAACCATAACTGGTATTGGAACTGCTAAAGGGTTTATAGCATCTTATGATAGTAAAACAACAGTTTTAAAATACTATCAAGATAGATCTTTATATTATAAGAGTGCTCTTACACAAATAGATTCTCATACTGTTGTGTCTGAAGCAACAAAAGTTAGTTTTAATGCCACAGGAGGTCAGGTAACATCGTCTACTAGTTTTAGTGGAACAATTGATTCTGATTTTACTGGGATTACAACTACAATCTCTACAACAAAGAGAATTAATTTAGCAACTCAATTTAGAAAAGGGATTGCTCTTCCAGAGATAAATAAAGGATCAGGAGACATTATTTACCTTGATAACAGACCGCGTGTTTCTAGGAATGCTAGGCAAAAGGAAGACATTAAAATTATACTGGAATTCTAAGACAGATGTCACAAAAAACCAATCTTAATATAGATCCATATTATGACGATTTTGATCCGAAAGATAATTTCTATCGGGTTCTTTTTAAACCAGGATTTCCTGTTCAATCGAGAGAGCTTACATCTCTACAATCTATATTACAAAATCAGATAGAATCTTTTGGTAATCATGTTTTTAAGGACGGATCTGTAGTAATTCCTGGAAATATATCATATAATTCACAATATTATGCTGTTAAAATTAATCCAACTCATTTGGGTTTAAGTGTTGGTTTATATCTTCAAGATTTAATTGGTAAGAGAGTATTAGGACAATCTTCTCAACTAGTTGCTGTTGTTCAGAATGTAATAACTAATCTACAATCAGATACAGACGATTATACAATATATGTAAAATATATAAATGCAAATTCTTCTTTCCAAAGTGGACAATTTGTAGATGGAGAAGCATTGATTCTTCAAGAAAGTCTAACTTATGGAAATACAACTATTTCTTCAGGAGATACTTTTGGAACATTAATCAGCTCAGAAGCAACTTCAACTGCATCTGCTGTCTCTATTTCGGAAGGTATTTACTATATTAGAGGACATTTTGTTGCTGTTAGTGATGATACTTTAATTTTAGATCAATATTCTAATAAACCATCATATAGAGTTGGTTTACAAGTTACTGAATCATTTATTGATGCTCAGGATGATAATACATTATATGATAATGCTAGAGGATTCTCTAATTATGCTGCTCCAGGAGCAGATAGATTAAAAATATCTGCTATTCTTACTAAAAAAAGATTAACTGATGTTGATGATAAGAATTTTATAGAAGTTTTAAGGGTATCTAACGGACAAGTTAAGAAAATACAAGATTCTGATGAATATTCTTTAATAAAAGATTATTTTGCAAAGAGAACTTATGAAGAGTCTGGTGATTATGTTGTAGAACCATTTAACGTAGATGTTGATGATTCTCTTAATGATAGGATGAATCCAAGTGGTACTTATTATATAAATCAAAAAACTGATCAAGGTAATACGCCATCTGAAGATCTTTTAGCAATAAAAGTTTCTCCAGGTAAAGCTTATGTTAGAGGATTTGATATTGAGAAGCCAACAACTACAATATTGGATTTAGACAAAGCAAGAGATACTAAAAAGATTGACAATTCTTCTGTCCCATTCCAAATGGGAAGTTTGATGCAGGTTGATAATGTATCTGGAACACCAGTTGTAGGAATTAATAATAATACTAAGGTTTATTTGAATACTTTAAGAAAGAATTCAACTACTGTTGGTGCAGGAATTACTGTTGGTACTGCACGAGTGTATGCATTCAATAATGAATCTCAAGCAGGTATTAATACAACAATTTCTGGAGCTAGTGATATTTGGAACTTATATCTTTGGGATATTCAGACTAATACTGCTTTGGTTTTAAATGCCAATACTACTGTAGCTAAGGATGCTTATATTAAAGGTTTGAGTAGTGGTGCTAGTGGATATGCAACAGCTGCTAATACTGTTAAGGATTTTCATGTTACTCAAACTTCTGGATCTTTTATAGTAGGTGAACAAATTTCTATTAATGGTTCTACAGAATTGGTTAGAACTATTGCACAAGTTACAGAATTTGGTATAGAAGATATTAGATCTGTATATCAAGCAGCAGTAGAGACTAGTTTAACAAGATCATTTGTTGCTGATTCTCATCTTCAGGCTAAGATTGGAAAAGGATTTAATATTTCTGATAATGTTAACATTTCACATACTCAAGGAATTGCAACAGTTTCTGGAAAGAATTGGGCTGGAATAAAAACTGATAGTATTATTAAATATACAATACCAGGACATGGTATTCCAACATATAATAGAATTGGAGGATTTTCAGACGATGGTCTTACAGCATCATTACATGCAGTAACAGGTGTAGATAATTATGTGAATGGTGCTCTTCCTGTTGCTAGTCAAGGTTCATATAATGGATCATTTGAGATAGCAACTCCTAGTATAAAAAATGATGACCAAAAGCAACTATATGCCGAGTTAAACTCTAAAAATGTATCTAATGTAGATCTTAATGGGTCAACTCTTTCTGTAGTTCGTCAAGTAGCTGGAAAAACATCAAGTAGTATTGGTAGAATTTCAGTAAGTTTGGCTGATGTTGGAATTTCAACTGCATCATTCCAACCATATAGTTTGGGCAGATACTCAGTATTCTATAATGACGGTATTGTTGAGAATTTGACTTCAGATCAAGTTAATTTACTTGATAATACAGAAACTCTTGAATTAACTGGATTAAGGCCATCAAAATCTAATATAAGGATTAATACAACAGTTAAGAAGAATACAACTCAGAATAAGCAGAAATTATACACTAGAAGTGTAAAGAAAGATGTTGGATTTACTGCAACTGGAATTTCTACAAGTTTAAGTGGTTTAACTGCTAACAATTTTTATGGATTACGTGTTGAAGATGAAGAAATTTCTTTAAATCTTCCAGATGTTGTTAAAGTTATTGCAATTTATGAGTCAGTAGGTTCTGGAACAGTTATTCTTGATAAATTAACATTCCCATCTGGATTTAATTTAGATACAGCATCTATTCTTGGAGAGAAAATAACAGGAGCATCTAGTGGTGCTGTTGGACAAATTGTCACCAGATCATCTTCAACAGAAGTTGAGTTTGTATATTTAAATTCAAATAAATTTGTTCCAAATGAAAGTGTTAGATTTTCAGATTCTAATATTAATACTACTATTACTTCTATAACAATTGGACAATATACAGATAAAACACAAGATTATACTTTAGATAAAGGACAAAGAGAACAGTATTATGATTATTCGAGAATTGTTAGAAAACCAGGAGTAAGTGTTCCTGCTAGAAGACTTAAAATTATTTTTGATCATTATATAGTTCCTGCAAATGATGCTGGAGATGTTTATACTGTTAATAGTTATGATAGTGAAAGATATAAAAATGATATTCCAGTATTAGGAGAAAATATTAGATCATCAGATACCTTAGATTTTAGACCAAGAGTATCAGAGTTTACTTCTACAACTTCTTCACCATTTACATTTGATAGTAGAGATTTTGCTGGATCTGGAAGCAACCCAACTTATGTTGTTGCTCCTAATGAAAGTTCAACTATAGGGTATTCTTATTATCTACCAAGACTTGATAAATTGGTTCTTAATTCTGATGGTACTTTAAATGTAGTAAAAGGAATATCTGCAGATAATCCAATGCCACCATCATCTATTGAAGATGGAATGTCTTTAGGAACTATTAAATTACCAGCATATGTTTATAATCCAGATTCTGTAAAAGTATCTCTTAAAGATAATAAGAGATATACGATGAAAGATATTGGAAAATTAGAGGATAGAATTGAAAATATTGAGAAATTAACAGCATTAAGTCTTTTAGAATTAGATACAAAGTCTTTACAAATTCAAGATTCTGATGGATTAACTAGATACAAATCTGGATTCTTTGTAGATAAATTTGCTAATACTAATTCTATTGATGTTGATAATTCAGATGCTAATGTAACAATTAATACACAGACTGAGGAATTGTCATCAGATATTTCTTCGTTCTCATTAAAATCACAGATTGCTCCAATAAAAACTTCCGATACTGCGACGGTTGATTTTTCAACTGATCTTAGTTTATTGGACTCCAATGTTAAAAAAACTGGTGATCTAGTAACATTAAATTATTCTGAAAACGTATGGGATAATCTAAAACAAGAATTTGCAACTAAAGAACAAACGGTTAATCCTTTTGGTGTTGCTAATTATAATGGAGATGTGAAATTAACACCATCTTCAGACACTTGGGTTAGGACAATTAATACCCAAAATGGTGTTATTCTAAGAACTCAAAGTGAATGGAATAATTCTTATATTAATAACTTAAATTCAAGTTCTAGTCCATTTAATAAATTGAGAGAAAAGAATATTGAATTTAGAGCAAGTGGATTACAACCAGGAACTAATTATTATTCATTCTTTGGTGGAAATGGGAATATTGATATTATTCCAAAACTTCTACAAGTTTCTATGATAAGTGGAGTTTTCTTAGCAGGAGAAACTGTTAGTGGGTATTTAAATGGTAAGAAAGTCACATCATTTAGATTAGCTGATCCAAATCATAAGTCTGGATCATATGATACACCAACAACATTTTATACAGAAAATCCCTATTCATCATCTTTAATTATAACTACATATTCATCATCTTCAGCAATTTTAAATATTGATACTTATTCTCTTGCGGACGATGCTGATGGTAGATTTTATGGACATACACCAACAGGAATGATATTAGTTGGTGAATCTAGTATTGCACAAGCAACAGTTGGAACACAATCGTTGACTTCTGATTCTGTTGGAGATTTAATTGGATCTTTCTACATTAGAGATCCTTTGGCAAATCCTCAACCACCAGTTATTTTTAATAATGGAACTAAATCATTCAAAATAACTTCTAGTTCTACTAATTCGACTGCAACATTTGGATTAAGTTTTACTGAATCTACATTTTATGGAACTGGTATTGTAGACTCTTCAGTTTATAGTGAAAGTATTGTTGTTAGAAGACCTCCTACTGCTTTACCATTGAATGCTCTTAGGAGAGATCCTTTATCACAGACATTTAGAACAGATAATGATGGTGGATTTTTAACTGGTGTTGATCTCTATTTTTCAGCAAAAGATGCTACTGAGAAATTATTTGTAGAGGTTAGAGAAACTGATCTTGGTGGTAAACCAAAAGATAAATTGGTTCAAAATTTTGCAAGAGCAGAACTTTCTTCTGCAGGAATCACTACTTCAGCAAATGGTGCTACTGCAACTAATGTTAAATTCCCATCACCTTTATACTTACAACCAAATAAACAGTATTCACTTTCATTAATTTCACCATCATCTGATGAGTATAAGGTTTGGATTGCAGAATCTAATCAAGCAACTGTTGCTACACAGTCATATCCAAATGCAGAGCAAGTAGTTTATTCTAATCAATATACTGGTGGTAATTTATATAAACCTCAAAATGGATCTATTTGGTATTCTAGTGTAAATGAAGACTTGAAATTTAAATTATATAAGGCAAATTTCTCTTCATCTACAGGAACAGCCTATTTCCACAATCCAGTTATTTCTATTGGAAGCACTTATGTTACTAAGGATTCTAATATACCAAAATTAGTTAATAACCCAATTAGAACTCTACCAAGAAAATTAAGAGTTGGTATTGTGACCACTTATGAACAAGTTGTTTTTGTTAATGGTGGTAAAATTTATGAGGGTGGTGCTACAGGTGCTTATGGATTTATTGAAGCAACTGGTGGAAATATTAACGGTAATCCCGAAGTTAAGAATACTGGTATTGGGTATTCCAATGGAACCTTTGCCAATGTTCCTCTTTATAAGATAACTGGTCAAGGATCTGGTGCAACAGGTACTGTAACTATTGCAAATAATAAGCTATCTTCTGTTGCTATAGCAGAAACTGGAAGTGGATATCAGGTAGGTGATCTTCTAGGAATTACTACAAGCACTGTTACTAGAGGAAAGGGTGCAACAGTAGCCGTTGTTACTGTTCCTAATGTTGATACATTATATTTGACTAATGTTAAGGGACAAGAATTTACAGCAGGACAAGATCTTTCTTATTGGAATGGATCTTCCGTTGTTGCTTTAGCAGGAACAGAAGTTAGAGGAACTCCAACTATTCCTTCAGCACTGAATAATGGTAATGTATTTGAAGTTAGTCAGTATAATCATGGTATGCAAGCAGATAATAATATTGTAGATATTAGCGGAGTTTTTCCAAATACAGTTGGAGAACCATTAACCGCTGCAGTTGTTTCTACTAATCTTAGTGTATCAATTGCAAATACATCAAACTTCCTTAAATTTGAAGGTGCAGATGTAAGTGGATCCAATCCAGGGTATGCTCTCATTAATGGTGAAATTATTAAATATACTTCTATTGAAACAAATGCACTTGGTGGAATAAGTGGAAATAGAGGAATTGATAATTCTATAGTAAGGAATCACAGTGTTGGTGATTTAGTTTATAAGTATGAACTTAATGGGGTATCTTTGACTAGAATTAATAGGAATCATAATTTATCATCTAATGCTACCATAAGTGGTGCTAGAGGAATTGATAATTATCATATAGAATTTGCTAGACCATCTGGTAAAGATAGTGGAGATACAATGCTTAATTTTGATGATGATAGAGTTCTTGGTGGAACAGACGCAAGAGCAACTCAAAATTACCAGTTTAATGAAATAATACCACAATTTAATGGTATTACTCCAATTAATACAAATGTATCAGCATCATTAAGAACAGTTTCTGGACAAAGTGCTGGTGGATCTGAAATCTCCTTTATTGATCAAGGATATGAGCCAGTTACTCTTAATGAGATTAATAAGTTTACTTCTCCAAGATTAATATGCTCTAGAGTAAATGAAACAAATCGTCTTACTTCATTACCAAGAAGTAGATCTTTAACACTTGGCATTACAATGGAGACTTCTAATAGTAATCTTTCTCCTGTAATTGACGTTTCTGAAGCTGCTACTTTTGTATGCAATAGAAATAGAATTAATAATCCAGTTTCAAACTATGTTTCAGATCCTAGAGTTAATAATGTTAGTGGAGATCCACATTCATCAGTTTATATTTCTAAGAAAATTAATTTAATACAACCTGCTTCATCCTTAAAGGTAATTCTTAGTTCATACAGACATTCTAGTTCTGACTTTAGAGTTCTCTATAAGTTGTTTAGATCAGATTCTAGTGAGATTGATCAAACATATCAATTATTCCCAGGATATACTAATTTAATTGATTCTGATGCTGACGGAATAGGTGATACAGTTGTTGATACATATTTGAATGATGGATCATCAGATATATTTGTTAGGGCAAGTAATGATGATGAATTCTTAGATTATCAGTATACGATAGATAATCTTGAGCAATTCAATGGATTTGTAATTAAGATAGTAATGAGTGGAACTAATGAGGCTTATTCTCCTAGATTCCATGATCTGAGGGCAATTGCGTTAGCATAATGATTCCAATAGAAGGACATAGCAATCTCGTTAGAGATGAGATAACTGGAGCTGTTTTAAATAATGATGATTATGGATATAAACAGTATATTAAGATGAAAGAAAGTAAAGATTCTCAGAAAGAAGAATTGGATAGGATTAAATCTGATATTGCTGAGATTAAAACTTTGCTTAAACAATTAGTTAATCCAACTTAAGTATAAATATATTTTAGATCCTGAAATCCATTAATAAATGGAACTTTTATATATTCCTTTGAATTTTAAACTTAAATGGCAGATATCAAAGTCAAAGTTGGGCAACAAAACTCATTAAAAGTTGTCTCTGCATTTTCTGGAGATGCATCAATCTCCCTTGCAGGTCTAAGTGATGTTGCTGCTGGAACCCTTCAGAGTGGAATGGTTCTTGTATATAACGCAACTACAAGTAAATGGGATGCAACATTACAATTAACACCAGGAACTACACAAAATTTAGATATTAACGGAGGGAGCTTCTAATGGCTAGTATCATTAGAGTTAAAAGATCTACTGGTACTGTAGCACCGGGGACTCTGAATTATGGTGAGGTTGCATATACCATTGGTGCTGGTACTCAAGGAAATAGAGGCCAAAGACTTTTCGTTGGTGATAACTCATCAAATCCACAATTAATTGGTGGAGAATACTATACAGATCTTTTAAACAATACACCAGGAACCGTTGAAGGCGGTGCCAATACTGGAAATGTCACTAACGGATTTGTTCCGATTCTCGACAGAAGTGCTTCTGGTAATCCTGGTGGAGAAGGTAATGTAGCTAATTTACCAAGAGTTAATCAGTGGTCTGTAGATAATTTAACTATAGATGCAAATACCATTTCATCTAACGATAATAATGGGCATATTTGGTTAAGAACGAATGGAACTGGTGAAGTTATTATTCCAGATGATCAATTCTTGACATTTGGTGATAATAGAGATGGCAAGATTGAATATGATGAGAATGGATCAGATTCTATTCAGGTAACTGGAGCAAAGTGGAAATTTAATGTTCCTGTTGAGTTCCAATCTAGTGGTGGTGGAGGAGGTTATACCTTTGATAACATTGGTATTTCTTCTAATGTTATTTCAACAAGATCGGGTGGAGGAAATACATTATACATTGACCCATATCCCGATGGTTTAGATAGTGATGGTTTGGTTATTGTTAAAGGTAGTCTTCAGGTAGACGGTACTACAACAACTGTTAATTCTACTAATGCAACTTTAAATGATGCGATAATGCATCTTGGTGATGTTACTAGTAAAGTAACTGTTGTCAATTCTAATGTTGGTTCTGGTACTTCTGCAATTACTGTTGATTCTATTATAGGAATTAATACTGGTGATACTTTGACTGCAACAGGTCTTCCTGGAGCAGGAACAACAACTGTTCATTCATATGTTACTGCAGCTGGTATTTCGACAGTATATATTGATGGTGTAACAACTGCTGGTATTAATACTACCTCACAGATTACGGTTACTCATGCATATGATACCAATACTGATCGTGGTCTTTCCTTTGCATACAATACATCAAGCGGAACTTCTAATAACAAAACTGGTTTCTTTGGTTATGTTGATGAGGGTGGTGTATCCGCTAATGGTGGTAATACAAACGTTCCAGCAAGAGCATGGACTTATATTCCAGATGCTACTGTAACTAGTAATACTGCTGAAGGTGTTAGAGGATTTTTAGATATTAAAGGTATCTATTATCAAGGTGCTAGTGGTGGTGATTGGTCTTCTAGTGGTGCTATATACTTTGACTCTACTGGTAAGATGACTTCTACTGGAACACCTGCTTCTGGTATAACGACTTCAAACTACGTATTGACTACAAATGCATCAGGAATTCCTGTATGGACAACCACAATTGACGGGGGAACTTTTTAACATATGGAAAACCAACGTGAAGTTGATATTAATGTATTGGTTCAAATATACAATCAAAAGTTATCAATCTTATCAAATCAAAATGTTCTTTTAGAAGCAAAAGTTCAAACATTACAAAAAGAATTTGCTGAAGAAAGAAAAAAACTAATCGAGCAGAATATTGAATTACAAAAATATAATGAGTCTCAAAAAGAGGATAGTTTAGAAGAGGCATCAGTCAATTAATGGCAAAACCATCAACACGTCAAGGATTAATTGACTTCTGTAAAAGACGTCTAGGAGCTCCTGTATTAGAAATAAATGTAGATGATGATCAAATAGATGATCTAGTTGATGATGCTTTACAGTATTTTAACGAGCGTCATTTTGATGGTGTTGAGAGGATGTTTTTAAAATATGAAGTTAGCCAAGCTGATATTGATAGGGGAACTGCAAAAAATACTTCTGGGGTTGGTATTGTAACAACTACTGCTACATCTACAAATGTGGATGGTTTAGGAACAGTTACTTCTAATTGGTATGAAAATTCAAATTTTATACAGGTTCCAGATTCAGTAATAGGTATAGAAAGAATATTTAAATTTGATGCTAGTTCCATTTCTGGTGGAATGTTTAGTATTAAATATCAGTTAATGTTGAATGATTTGTATTACTTTAACTCTGTTGAATTAATGCAATATGCTATGGTTAAGAGTTATCTTGAAGATATAGATTTTCTTTTAACTCCAGATAAACAAGTTAGATATAATAAACGACAAGATAGATTGTATATTGATATTGATTGGGGATCCCAGAGTGTTGGTAATTTCTTTGTTATAGATTGTTATAGAGCATTAGATCCAGCTTCATTTACTGGTGTCTATAATGATAGTTTCCTTAAAAAATATTTGACTTCAACAATTAAAAAACAATGGGGACAAAATTTAATTAAATTTAAAGGTGTTAAACTTCCAGGCGGACTTGAGTTAAATGGTAGAGAAATGTATGATGATGCTGAAAGAGAATTAGAAGATTTGAAACAGCGAATGACTCTTGAGTATGAAGTTCCACCACTTGATCTTATAGGATAATGGCACTAAATCCATTTTTTCTTCAAGGTTCTCAATCTGAACAAGGTCTTGTTCAGCAATTGGTTAATGAACAATTAAAAATTTATGGGGTTGATGTTACATATCTCCCAAGAAAAATTGTTAATAAAGATACTATTTTTACTGAAGTTGAGTCTTCAAAGTTTGATGATTCATATACGATAGAAGCATATGTTAATACCTATGAAGGATATGGTGGACAGGGAGATGTTCTAACAAAATTTGGGATGTCTTTAAAGGATGAATTAACCCTTACAATATCTAAAGAAAGATTTGAGGATTTTATTGTTCCTTTTCTACAAACAGAACCAGATAGTGAAATAATTGTTGATACTAGACCTCGTGAAGGAGATTTAATATATTTTCCATTAGGAAGTAGATTATTTGAAGTTAAGTTTGTTGAGCATGAAGATCCTTTCTATCAACTAGGAAAAAATTACGTCTATCAACTTAAGTGTGAACTCTTCGAATATGAGGATGAAATTATTGATACTTCTATTGATCTTATTGATAGTCAAGTTGAAGATGAAGGGTTTATTACTAGTCTTCAACTTATTGGTATTGGACAAACTGCAATTGCATCAGCAACATTAAATAGTGCTTCAGGATATATTAGAGAAATATTCTTGAATAATGATGGTCAAGGATATACTGATGAACCACTTATTATCTTTGAACCTGCACCAGCTGGTGGTGTTACAGCAACTGCTGTTGGTATTTTAACATCTCATGGTGGAATAACATCATTAAAAGAAATACTAATAACTAATGCTGGTCTTGGATATAGTAGTATACCATTAATTCAAATTTCTGGTGGTGGTGGAGCTGGTGCTGCTGCAACATGTTCTATTGATACATCTGCAAATAAAGGTGTTGTTACTATCACTGTTAATGATGGTGGACTTGGATACTCTAAAGTACCATCAGTTACAATTGATACTGCTGGAGCAGTTGGACTTGCTTCAACAGTAACGGCAACTGCAAGAGCATTTATTACAGATGCAAGTAATAAAGTTTCTGCAATAAGAATAGTAAATCCAGGAGTTGGATATACTGTTACACCAAGTGTTACTGTTGAGGCTCCTCCACTTATAGCAGGAATTGGAACATATCAGTCCAATGAAGTTGTTACTGGATCAATTACTGGATCAACTGCAAGGGTTAAAACTTGGGATCAGGTAAATAAAGTATTGAAGGTTACCACTATCAGTGGTAGTTTTGGATATGGAGAAACTATTATTGGAGCAGCATCTTCAGCAACTTATGCTATAGATACCTTTGATAAAGGTGATATAACTGATAAGTATGACACAGGCACTGAAATTGAAGCCGAAGCAGATCTTATTTTAGACTTTACACAATCAAACCCATTTGGAACTTATTAAAAAATGTTAGGAACTTATTATTATCATTCAATAATACGTAAAACTCTTGTTTCTTTTGGAACATTGTTTAATCAAATTTATATTAGACATCAAGATTCTAGTGGTGGAGATTTTAGTGAAATGAAAGTTCCACTGGCATATGGTCCAGCACAGAAATTCTTATCAAGGTTAGAACAACAGGAAGATCTTAATAGAGCTACTGCTATTACTTTGCCAAGAATGTCATTTGAAATGAATAGTATTAATTATGATCCAACAAGAAAGGTATCAGTAACGCAAACATTTAAGGCAGTAGACGATAATAATAGAGTTAAAAAAGTTTTTATGCCTGTTCCATATAATTTGGGATTTGAATTAAATGTAATGACTAAGTTAAATGATGATGCATTACAAATAATAGAACAGATATTACCATATTTCCAACCATCTTTTAATGTTACTGTTGAATTAGTAGATTCAATTGGAGAGAAAAGAGATATTCCTATTGTTCTTGAATCTATGAATTTTGAGGATGATTATGAAGGAGACTTCTCTACAAGAAGAGCATTAATTTATACATTACAGTTTACAGCAAAGACATATCTATTCGGACCAATTGCTGAATCTACTGATGGTATTATTCGTAAGATTCAGGTTGATTATTATGGTAATGCAGAACCTCTTCGTGCTAAGAGGGAAATGAGATATGTTGCTACTCCAAGAGCACAAAAAGATTATGATAATGATCAAGCAACAACAGGAGCTAAGATTGCTGAAAATCTAACAACTACAGAAACTTTAGTTAATGTTAATGATACTTCTGCATTCGCAGTTGGTAGTAGAATTATTATTGATTCTGAAATTATGAAAATCACCAAGAAAACAAGTAATCAAATTACAGTTCAAAGAGGATACAGTAGAACTATTAAAGCAGAACATATTAGTGGAACTGCTATTAATGTTCTCAGTACTGCTGATGATGTATTAATTGCTCCAGGTGATGATTTTGGATTTAATGAAACCAGTTCGTTCTTTATGGACGGTGGTGATTTCAGTCCAACTAGACAAGAGGATTTGTAATGTTATGCCTGATAAGTTTGCTGCTATTGATAAAGTATTAGGAACTCAAACTGATATAGTTGAGGTTGAGGAATCTGTTAAGCCAATTGATAGAATAACAGATGATCTACAGAAAGATTATGAATATACTCGTGCGAATTTATATTCTTTAGTTGAGAAAGGTCAAGAAGCACTTAATGGTATTTTAGAAGTAGCAGGTGAAGGTGGAAGTGCTAGAGCATATGAAGTTGCTGGCCAAATTATTAAATCAGTTGCTGATACAACAGATAAATTGGTAGATTTGCAGAAAAAGGTAAAGGATATGGATGAAGATTCTGATAAATCTAAAGCAGGTAATGTCACTAATAATGCAGTTTTTGTTGGAAGTACATCAGAACTTCAAAAACTTTTGAAGCAAGGAATTCTAAATAACAGTAACGAAAAGAATTAGTGTAATACTAATGACTAAGAAATTTAGAGATTTTATTAGTGAATCTTCTGCAAAGAAGTGTCCTGCTGGTAAATATTGGTGTTTTACTGATAAAAAATGTAAGAAGATTCCTCATGGATATCATATAGGTAGAAGAGGATATCTTGAACAAGATGACGAGGAAAAGAAAAATGGGTCCAATAACGGTAATGGAAGTGGTAATGGCAATAATGGCTCCTCCAATTCTTCTGGGGGTGGTAATGGCTCTGGCAATGGCGGTGGAAATGGCGGCGGAGGCGGATTAGGAGAATCTTTTAATCTTCCATTAAATGTTGAAATTCCATCTAATCCAAAAGATTTTAATATGGGACTAATGTTTAGGGAAAAACTAGGTCAAGATAGTGGTATGCTTTTTATTTTTGATCAAGTTAGTGAAAAATCTTTTCATATGAAAAATACTAAAATTCCTTTAGATATTGCATTTATTAATAAAGATGGTATAATAGAAAGTATAAAAGAACTCGAACCGTTAAATACAACTCCTGTTTATTCTGATTCAGAAGTTCTTTATGCACTAGAAGTAAATAGAGGATGGTTTGTAGAGAAAAATATAAAGGTTGGTGATAGAGTATTTGATTCAGTTGAAGAGGATACTGTTAGGATAGAAAATTCTGATGGACATGAATATGCAAGTGTAATTGATGTAATTAAACCCGAACCAATGAAGGTTCCACAATCTTCTGTTAGATGGAAAGAATTGACTGAACAAATTAAGAAAAGGTAACGCTTAATTTATGTCTGATAATGTTTATCTTGGTAACCCCAATTTAAAAAAAGCGAATACTCCTATTGAATTCACTGAAGAGAATATTGTTGAATTCTTGAAGTGTAAGGAAGATCCTGTTTATTTTGCTAGAAATTATGTGAAAATTGTTTCACTGGATGAGGGATTAGTTCCTTTCAGTTTATATGATTTTCAAGAGAAATTAATTAATAGATTTCATAAAAACAGATTTAATATCTGTAAGATGCCACGACAGACTGGTAAATCAACCACTTGTGTGTCGTACCTATTGCACTATGCGGTTTTTAATGATAATGTCAACATTGCTATTTTGGCGAACAAAGCGTCCACGGCTAGAGATTTACTTGGCAGATTACAACTTGCTTATGAAAATTTACCTAACTGGATGCAGCAAGGTATAATAGCTTGGAATAAAGGATCACTGGAGTTAGAAAATGGGAGTAAGATATCGGCAAACTCTACTTCTTCATCTGCTGTCCGAGGTGGATCCTATAATGTCATCTTTCTTGACGAGTTCGCGTTCATCCCAAATCACATTGCTGATGACTTCTTTGCCAGTGTTTATCCTACTATTACGTCTGGACAAAGTACTAAAGTAATTATTGTTTCTACCCCTAGGGGTATGAATCATTTTTATCGATTGTGGCATGATGCAGAAAAAGGTAAAAGTGAATATGTCCCAACTGATGTTCATTGGAGTGAAGTTCCTGGTAGAGATGCTGTTTGGAAAGAGCAGACTATTGCGAATACTTCTGAACAACAATTTAAGATTGAGTTTGAATGTGAATTTTTAGGTTCGGTTAATACATTAATTAATCCAGCAAAACTTAAAACTCTTGTATATGAAGATCCATCGAAAAGAAATAAAGGGTTAGACATATATAAATCCCCAGAACAAGAACATAATTATTTGATAACCGTTGATGTTGCTAGAGGAATAGGTGGGGATTATTCTGCATTTATTGTTTATGATATTACTGAATTTCCATATAGTGTAGTTGCAAAGTATAGGAATAATGAGATTAAACCTATGCTATTTCCTAATATTATTAATGATGTTGCAAAGGCATATAATCATGCATTCATATTAATAGAAATAAATGATATAGGAGATCAGGTAGCGAATATTCTTCATTTTGATTTGGAATATGATAATCTTTTAATGTGTTCTATGAGAGGTAGATCAGGACAGGTTGTTGGTGCTGGATTTAGTGGAAAGAAGTCTCAACTTGGTGTAAGGATGACTGCAGCAGTTAAAAAGTTGGGTTGTAGTAATTTAAAAACATTACTTGAGGATGATAAGTTATTGGTATGTGATTATGATATTATTTCAGAATTAACCACTTTTGCTCAAAAACATAATTCATTTGAAGCAGAAGAGGGATGCAATGATGATCTTGCAATGTGCTTAGTTATTTTTTCTTGGTTGGTAGCACAAGATTATTTTAAAGAGATGACTGATAATGATGTTAGAAAGAGAATTTATGAAGAACAAAAGAATCAAATAGAACAAGATATGGCTCCTTTTGGATTTGTTTCTGATGGTATTAATGATT